>Ga0310810_10000340_pt1 | contig 49162 bp, 77 predicted proteins | sample NCmetagenome_FD_207641 | JGI IMG/M metagenome (GOLD analysis project Ga0310810, IMG submission 207641) | Soil microbial communities from experimental microcosm in Duke University, North Carolina, United States - NC | ecosystem: Engineered > Artificial ecosystem > Soil microcosm > Unclassified ...
CGTTCCTGAAAAGAAAGCCAGTTAGGGGCTTTCAATGCAAGAGATTGAACCACTTTACCTGTTACCCCACGAATACCGCCGCTGGTACTGCCCGGTGTGCGGGTTGCCTTCCGTCACTTTAACCTTTAACTTCCTGGCCTTTTGTGGTTGGGAAGTTACTCACCTGAATAAACTACCAGCCCGGATTGAAGGTGACAGCCTGATTGTAGTGACACTGGAAGCTGACATCGAACTCAAAGAACACCATGATGCAGAGTGGAATTTGATTAAGAGATTTATTAACTGGATGAGAAGGAGACTAAGCAAATGAACTATACCAGAGAAACCAACGAATCAGCCTGGATACAACTTTACACCGGGCAACCGTTTTGGCCCTTAGATCCACGCCCTGAAGAAATCGACATTCTTGATATTGCACACGCTCTGAGTATGCAATGCCGCTATTCCGGCCACGTCAACAGTTTCTACAGCGTGGCTGAGCATAGCGTCCATATCAGCCGGGCTGTGTCGCCTGAATTTGCTCTGTGGGGATTACTCCACGATGCAAGTGAGGCTTACCTTGTGGATATTCCAAAGCCACTAAAGCCCTTACTCCCGCAGTACAAAGCGGCTGAGCGGTCAGTTATGGCTTGCATCGCTTTGCATTTTGGCTTAGACCCGGTTGAACCGCCTGAAGTTAAAGAGATGGATTTTCGGATTTTATTCAACGAGCGAGAAGCTTTGCTCAATCGTTCCGCTAAAGAGTGGGGCATAGTTGGAGAGCCAATCCCTAACCTGAAAATCCGGGCTTGGAATCCCGACGCGGCTGAGCATCTTTTCCTTGCGCGATTTACCGAGCTTACTGGGATTAACCCGATGCGAGAAATCGCAATCAGCCCTCGATATGAGAAAGTGAAAGGAGCAAGCCTATAAGCTATAACCCAAAGGGATCGCTGTTTTAGTTTATCGCAGCGCCGGGACAATCGCGACGGCGCTTTATCTCTCAAAATACGAATAGCCTCTCAGACGCGATATAAGCCGTTTTCAGCCTTTACCCATATATCTTACCGTTTCAAACTGTTTCGAGGATTTCTCACGCTCAACGACCTATGGATCCGGGCAATCTAGCACTCACATCAATCCGCTACATTCCATCAATTCCAACCGTCAACAAAATGTGTACTGTTGTGGAAAGGTCTATTGCTAGAATGTGGTATTATAGAATTGATATATTGTATCAATCAAGTTGTAAGGTTTGGGTTCAGATGCCAAAAGATAGTTATAAGTTTACAGTTGATCAGATGGTAGCAGCGATAAAAGCCAATAAGGGCATGGTCTATAACGCTGCTAAAGCTTTAGATTGCCACGTGCAGACGGTCTATAACTACCGGGATAAATACCCGGCTGTTAGAAAAGCCCTGGATGCTGAAAAGAATAGTTTTGTATCGCTGGCTTACCTCCGACTATTCGAGGCGGTAGATCGTGGTGATTCGTGGGCTGTTCCTTTTGTGCTGAAAACTTTAGGCAAAGATCAAGGCTTTACCGAACGTCAAGAAGTAACTGGCAACAATGGCGATCCTGTCTCAATTACAATCAGCTATGAAAACTCTAACGAGCCGAAGTAACAACATAAAAATAATTCTACCCGCTCTTTATCCGGCTCAGCAGACCGTCAAAGAACACGCCCGGCGTTATAACGTGCTGTGTTGGGGCAGACGGGCTGGTAAAACCACTTATGGAGCGGATCGGGTGGTCAGAATTTCAGTTGTGAACGGCGGTCAATTCGGCTGGTTTGCCCCTAATTACAAAGTGCTAAACCCTGTTTGGGATTACTTCAAAGAACTATTTGCCCCTCTGACCATCGATAAGGACGAACAGGGCCACTTGCTCAAACTGATAACAGGCGGATCGCTTGAGTGCTGGTCAATGGATAGCGGTCTTGTGGCCCGTTCCCGAAAGTATCACGGTACAGCAGTAGATGAAGCGGCTTTTACGCCTAACCTTTTACGCCGTTGGGAGAAAGAAATAGCACCAACGCTCGTTGACTATCGAGGCACAGCCGATTTTTACAGCACTCCCGATGGTCATAACGATTTTGAAACTTTGTTCAATAATTCCCTGACTAACTCCGATTGGGCTTCGTTCAAAGTACCTTCGTGGGAAAATCCATTTTTACCAGAAGATGAGCGCGAAAGGGTGCGCTATTTAGCTGAGGTGGTAGGCGATCCTGTTGCCCGTCAAGAGTACGGCGCAGAGTTTATGGACGCGGTAGACGTGTTTGTACCGGCTGATTGGTGGGACATGTGTTTTGACTACAATTTGCCAGCACTTACCGAGTACGATCCGCTTTACATTGCCCTGGATGCCGGGGTGTCTAGTGACTGTTTTGCTTTAGTCGCAGTATCGAAAAGTTATAACCAGTTCTTCGTCCGTCATGCTCAAATCTGGCAACCACCTAAAGGCGGCAAGATAGATTTTAGCCAGCCAGAACAGGTACTAAGGGATTTAATCCAGACTAACCGCGTGGCAAGAATTGTTTATGACCCTTACCAACTTCATGATATGGCAACCAGGTTGGATAAAGAGGGATTAGGCTACTTTGAACCGCTCCAGCAGGGTCAGCCTCGGTTAATCGCTGATAAATTTCTACAGGACATTATCAGGGAGAAACGGTTGCACCATTCTAATCAGCCTGACCTGTCTCAGCACGTTAAAAACGCTAACGCCAAGTTAGCAGGCGATAAACTACGCATAGTCAAGCGCACCGAATCCCTCAAAATAGACGCAGCCGTTGCGCTTTCAATGGCTTGCTATAGTGCGAACGAATCAGGCGACGGCCCTATGACCGAACTAGACGAAGATACCTACAACATATTTAATCGAGGTTATGCATGAGCTTTCTAACGAACTTCTTTGAGTCCATTATCCGGCGCATCTATTCCAGCCCTGCCCTTGAAAAGCAGCCCGGAACATTTGAGCAACACCGGGCAAGTTACGACGCTCTATGGGCTTACTATGCTGGCTACGCTTACGATGCTAAATCTAACCCGCAATGGGTCGGATACCGCTCTGACAATAACCTCTATAGGCACATTCGCTCAATCTATAACCCGGTAACACGCGGCGTTGATTTCTATGCCTCGGTTGTTTGGCCCGGTGCTTTATCAGAGGACGGGCAAGATTTACCAGACGGAATTGAATCCGCCATTTCATTTTCAGAAGATACCGATAATAAAATAAAGCAAGCCGCCGCCGTCCTATTCGATTGGTGGAGTTTCCAGTCTCTTAAAGCTATCATCCCCCGACACGGTGCGGCCCTCGGATCGGTCTTAGTCGAATTACAGGATGATATTGAGAAAGGTAAAATCCGGGCAAATCTTGAATGGCCTGGTAACGTAGTTGAACTAGACCTGGACCACGCTGGCAACGTGCAACGCTACGCGATTGAGTACAGTACAAGCGATTGGGAGTTCATTGGCGGCTCCAAGCCCCAATTCACGCCCTCTTATGTTTTTAGGAAAGAGGTAGACAAAACCAGTTTCCGCTATTTTAAGAACGGCACACCATTCGATTATTACGGCAATGGTGCAGTTGAAGAAAACCCTTACGGTTTCATTCCGGCTGTCTGGTTTCGGCATCGTAGCGACGGAGGCCCGCACGGTTTGCCCTTCATGGCGGGTTCGCAAAACAAGATAGACGAACTTAACGGCCTTGCCAGTGAACTAAGCGACTACATAGCAAAAGCCGTTGAGATGCCTAAAGCAATTTTCAGCAAAGGCAAAATAACCGCACTCGGCACACCTGCAAGCAGTCAGACAGCCGCCGAAGCCGCACGGGAACTACCACGTCGCTATAGAGACAAAGAGACTGTGAACATTCTAGTCGGGCCAGAGGGCGGATCGGTTGCAGACCTGATAACCAGCTTTGACATTACAGGCGGTCTAAACGCGGTGCAGCGCCTGATGGAAGAAATAGAGCGCGATCACCCCGAACTCTCGTTCTATACCAAGCTACGTGAAATGAGTAACGTAACCGGCCCGGCGGTTTCTCGAATGATGGGGGATACTGAAGGATTAGTGCAAGAGGTAATCGCCAATTACAACACCGGGCTAATCAGCCTCATTCGCATGGCTATTGCTATGGGCGGTGAGCGTCTTAAATCTGGCATAGGCGGGTGGTCTAACCGCACCGAGCAACAATCACGGTTCGCTAGTTTTGACCTTACCAGCTACGAACGCGGCGATCTAAAGATTGCTATTATGCCCCGTTCGCTTATTCAACCCTCGAAACTCGAAGAGGCACAAGAACTTAGCACTAAATTTCAGGGCATTAAAACGGCCCGTGACGCTGGCTTACCCCTCGAATCAACCCTTAAAGCTTTCGGCTTCGACCAATCAACCATTGACGAAATAATGCAAGCGAAAGCAGACGCAACACAAGTGCAACAATCCGTATTTGGTACTCAGCCGAATATGCCACAATTACCGAACGGCAATGCACAGCCTGTACCGCCTCAACTACAGGCGGCTAATAGTACACAAGGGCAGTAAACAGGAAAGAGAAGAGGGGATGAAAAAAGAAATTACTATGCTGGTGTCAGAAATGGCAAATTGGCAAGGTAGAGATAGTACGCTTGAGACTACCGTAACTTTTAGTCCGTATTACCCACATTCCCAAGATATTACAGATTTAAGGCTATTAGCGGTAGATGATAAGGATTTCAGTTCTAAGTTGTGGGGCGCTAAAGTTAATCTTAAAAAGGTTAAAATTACGATTGAAATACAAGATTAACCATTAGGGCTGGTAATGTTACCAGCCCATATTTAGAGTTTACTAGGTAGTTAGTCTAGTTTCATTAGAGGAGTGTAGAAAGTGAGGGTGTACTGTTGGATGATACTACGGCTAAAATGAGTAAATCGGTTAAATTAGGCTGGCAATTAGATGGGCTAAACCTAATTATTACAGGTTTAGAACGGTTGCCTGTTGAGTTGCGAGATGAAATGTCATGGGATATTCGCAATACTTTTGAAACTTTGGGGACGGTTGTTTGCGCTTACAAGTTGCTCTTAGCTAAGCAGTTGAGGAAAGCGCAACAGGTGGAGGAAAAAGAGCATCAAGAAATGCTTAATTCTCCAGAATGGCAAGAAAGTATAAAAGCAAGGGCTGAACTTGAAGCACAGCTTTTAGACAATGAGGCAATGCTCCGTTACAAGGGTAGTGCTTACAGGAAGTAACATTTTAGGGCTGGCTTTGTTCATCCCATTCTTTTAACCAAGTAGTTAGACATGCTAATGATTAGCATTGACAATTATCACAAGATGAGGTATAACTTATATGACAACAGAGAATACCGCAAATGGCACAGTCCAGGCGACTAATCCAGATGCAAACCCGACCCAGGCGGTCACTCCCACAGTCCAGGCGACTCAAGAGCCAAATTCCCAAAATCCAACACAACCGAATACCGTTGACCAACTTCCGGCATGGGCGCAAAAACTCATTACCGAAGCGCGTGATGAAGCGGCTAAATTCCGTACTGAAAAGCAGAAAGCTGCTGAGCAAGCCCAGTTAGCCGAGCAAGAACGCCTCAAGAAGCAAGGCGAGTTCCAGTCCCTTTACGAACAGGAACAGGCCGCACGTAAAGAGCGTGAAACCGCACTAGAGGAAGCTAAAGGCCGTCTGGAACGGTTTAACAAGCTGGCTCTTGATCGGGTTCAGGCTGAGACTAAGGACTGGCCTGCTAAGGTCAAGGCCCTGCTACCGCAAGGTGAATCGGTTGATGCCCTCGAATATGCAGAAGCGGTTGAAAAGTTTAGGCCGCTTGTGGAAGAAATGAAAATAGTAAGCGCACCCGGCGCACGTCCGAACCAGCCCAGACCTGCTGGAAACGGGCAACAGATTACGCCGCTAGTCAGCGCAACCAAACGATTCTAGGAGTAAAACCAAAATGGCAGACTTAACAGTCACCGCCGCTAATGTCTCCCCGACTAATGACAAACAGTTCGCACGTCGCCCATACCTTGCGGCTGCAACCATTACGGCGGGCCAGGCGGTTTATCTGAACACTTCGGGCAAGGTCAATCTAGCCCGTGCTAACGCTGCTGGCACAACCCGTATGCGTGGCATCGCCCTCCAAAGTGCCGTCCTCAACGCCCCCGTTGACGTGATGTGGCAAGGCCCGGTTTACGGCTTTGACCTCTCAGGGCTTGCTTATGGTGCGTCGGTATGGCTCAGCGCGGCCACGGCTGGCGCACTAACCGACACCGCACCATCTACCACCGGGCAGTACGTTGTACCAGCCGGGCGCGTGGATTGTGTTACTGAGGCTGGCAGCACGCCTACTAAAGTGCTGATGTTGGACATCAATCAGAGTGCTACCTACACGGTACTACCATAATTTCAGAAAGTTAGGAGACTCTAGAAATGTCTACTCTTTACGGTATGCTCGGCATTAGTGACGTTGACACAACGGTACTAACACTCGGCCAGAATGTAGTTTGGGACAGCATCCAGAACTTGATCAATATACATATGGCTGATTTGAACAAGGCCACTTCGCTCTTCGTGGCGAAAGAAACCACTGAGTTCAAAGATACCTACCGCTTGCCTTTAGGCGGGCGTATGCAGGAATCTAACAACAAATCCCGGCCTGATATGGTGAAACTGTCAGGTAGTTACGATGTGAGTTTCGACCTTCGCGACTACCGGGACGCTATGGGTTGGGATGATGTAGCTTACGCCTATATGACCGCCGCCCAGTTGCAGGCCGAACTTGCCAGCGTTATGGAACGGGATATTAACACCGTTCGTTATCAGGTCTTAAATCACCTGTTGAACTCTGCCAATGATACTTTCGTTGACCCTCGGCGCGGTTCTCTGACAATTCGCCGTTTAGCTAATGCTGATGGCACGACCTACCCCGCGCAAATCGGTGCTACAACTGAACTCACCGGACATACGCACTATGCCAGTTCTGGCTACGCCGCCTCTGCCATTTCGGACACTAACAACCCCTTCGCAACTATCCGCGCCGATCTCCTGAAGCACTTCGGTTCCGGCGTGAAAATGGTTGCTTTCATCCACTCTGACCAGCGTGCCAAAGTGGAAGCCCTTACCGCGTTTGTACCTGTTGCCAGCCCCTTCGTGAACTACGGTACTAATACCAGCCTTGCCAATCTGACTTCGGAAGAAGCCTCAATCCCTGGTGAGGTAATCGGCACGATTAACAAGATGGTTATTACGGTTTGGGATTACATCCCGACTGGTTACATCTACGCCCAGGTTATGCCGGAAGGCATGATTGATGCGCCACTAATCCGGCGTGTAGATGAACCGGCTGAACTTCGCGGTTTCCAGTTGGTTGCACGTGAGAAAACCTTCCCGCTTGAGGCGGCTTTCTGGCGACATCGTGAAGGCTACGGCGTAGGCAACCGTTTGAACGGGTACGCAATGGTACTCGATTCGGGCGGCTCTTACATCGATCCGACTATCGCTTAATCGAAGGGAGCGACTAATGGCAAGTTTAGAGCAAATCGGTATCCGGCGTGAGGGCGTAATCAATCGCCTCGAAGCGCTGGTAAAAGATACCGCCTTAGAGCTTGGTTTAGACGCTTCCGAGTTCACTTTGACGGTACAGGAACGTGATACCACGATCCTGTACCTCAAACAACTTGAAGCGATTACCGAGCAACTAGACCTGATAAATCAGGCCGTCAAAGGTTCTAGCACTACGTTTTTAGATGAAATTAACGGCTTAAAAGCGGCCCTCGAAACAAAAGTTCAGGAAGCCGCTAAAGTGCCGGAAACCCAACCCATTCAGGTTGAAGTTACACCCGCCGAATCCCATGACATAAAAGTATCCGACAAACCCGGTGCGGTGCGTCCTGTAGATGAAGTGCAAGTTAAAACGTCTGGCAACAAAGTTAAAGGAAAGTAAGTAAATGGCAACCCGCAAAAGTTCTTTAAGATTGGGCGGAGAAGATATTCCCGTTCTATACGACCAAAACAGCGATGATACCACTACTTACGCCTTACGGGTTTCGACCACTGGAGCAAGCGGGGGCGGTGGAGATGCTTCAGCCGCCAATCAAACTACCCTCAACACTTACACGGGCGCATTAACCGAAACCGCACCCGCTACTGATACCGCGTCCTCTGGCCTAAACGGGCGGCTCCAGCGCATTGCACAACGGATAACCAGCCTGATTGCTTTGGTTCCTGGTTCGCTCGGTCAGAAAACAAGTGCTAACTCTTTTGCGGTAACTGTAGCAAGTGATCAATCGGCAATCGCTACTACTACGGCTGACGGCGGGAACACGGCCATTGGAGCGCTTGCAGACGCGGCGATTACCTCAAATACCACTGGCTCACTCTCTGGAAAACTACGCGGTCTTGTGGCGTGGGCTTATACCCGGATGCCAGCCGCACTCGGTCAGACTACTGCAAGCGCTTCGCTTCCTGTGGTGGTAGCGAGTGACAATATTTTAACCGCTGGTGGAAACACTACGTTGGTTTCCGTTACCCCGACTGTTAGTACCAGTCCTGCTTACACTTCCGGGGATAGCGTAGGGGCAAAACAAACTATAGCAAGCGCGGTGCGGACTTCAGGTGGCACAGGCATCCTTCAAAACTTGACTGTTACTGATAAGGGCAACCAGAAAGCGGCCCTCGAAATCCTGATTTTTGACAGTGACCCTACCGCCGGAACTTACACCGATAACGGAGCAACCGCGCTCTCTACCGACCTGGCTAAAGTAATCGCCCGCATCAGTGTTGCAGCAACCGACTATATCACGATTGACAGCAAGGCCGTTGCAAAGGTAGCAGTGGGGCAGGTAGTAAAGGCCAGTGGTTCAACTTCACTTTACGCCGTTGCAACAACTACAAGCACGCCGACCTATGCCAGTACAACCGATTTGACCTTCAAATACGGAATATTGCAGGACTAAGCTAATGCCACTACCGCAGCTTGTTGCCACATCAAGAGCTTTGTTATCCGGGAACATAGCTATTAAGCCTAACACCGTTCCTAACCTTGCCTTTTGGTTGGATGCCAGTCAGATAGCGGGTACAAATAATAACGCGGTAACAACCGGGCAATTGACCGATTTAAGCCCTAGCGCGATCCCGGTTAACACTTCCACCCCGCCAACTTTTATCAGTAGTGGTCAGAATGGTTTGCCAATCCTTCGCTTTGACGGCTCAACTCAATATATTCGCTATGGCGATGTTCTGCCATTCGTGAACGGGTTCACGGCTTTTGTTGTATTCAAGTTCAACTCAACTGGTTCTTTTTACCAGGTATTTAGCCGCTCAGATGGAACAGTAAACGCGCCTTATGAGGTAAGACGAAATAGTACCACCAACGCTTTGACCGCTCTTGCTAAAGTTGGTGGTACTTCTCAATCAATAAACTCAAATACTTACACGGTAACCAGTTTTAACCTGACCAGCCTTATAGTCAACCCGGCTGTAAATGTTCAATTCTTCCTAGCTGGTGCGGCCAACGGTACAACTGCCTTTAGCCCTACAGGAACTATTGCAACGCTGGCAACTAATTTCGAGGTTGGCAGACGGTCAAACGGGGCGTTCTTTGCCGCTATGGATTTAGCGGAAATGGCGATTTATAACACGGCGGCTATGGCTGCGTCCGATATAACGGGGTTGACAAGTTACTTTAAGAATAAATGGGGCGTGTAATGAAGAAATACGGCTTAGTTTTCAGCTTAATACTACTTTGCAGCTTACTCATTCAGGTAGCTAGTGCCTCTTACCCGGTCAATCCTATCTACGGCACGGATGCAAACCAGCCCACGTTACTTGCCAGCTATGAAACCGTTGGTGATTACTTCACTACCGTGTACCATCCCCGCCAATCGCCCTATTCTCAATACGGGGGATGGGATTACTTGAGCCTACCCAATCACGGATTTGATACCATCCGGGCAAATGATAGTTATTTGACCGTAAATCTTAACCGACCCGCGCAAGCCGTAATCGTATTCAAAGCGCCGGATGTACCAGCATGGCTTTCCAGTTGGCAGCAAGGTGCTAACATCGGTAGCTATCCTACTTTCAGCAAAGCTTTAGCGGCAGGTAACAACTCGCTTGGCTCAAACTATAGCGGTACTCAGGGGATAAATAGCTACCCTCTTTACGATTTACTACTGGCAGAGGAAACCGGTCAACCGTCAATCGCCCCGCTACAGCCTACCGGATTAGAAACCGCACAGCCTAACCAGTCCTGCCCCGCCTGGGTAGAAAACCAGTACAGGACGCGAGGCCCGGACGGTAAGCCCTATGCGACCTATCACCCGCAAATAGACCCTATATTTTGGTGCTATTTCCAGCACGATCACGGGAGTGATGTAAGCCTGTTCGATACTCGATACTTACCCGCCTTCGGTTATGCAGCAAGCAAAGCAGGACTAGCCGAGCCTAACGTGGGCTTTAAGAACTTTGCCTTTGACCTGCAAGGGTACAAATGGCTCGTCACAGTTCATCAGGGTACAAGTAGTTTAGGCCGAGTATGCACTCGTTATCACGAAGTAGATATAGTGGCTAAATCCGCTACTACCGGAGAGCTTGCAGCAGAGCTACATTTTATGGCTGACTTTGGGGCAAGCTTAATCAACACTTCCAACACTACCGGCCCGGCTGTCTACTTCACCCCTATTAACTGCCCGACGCAAGGACAGGACGCGCTAAACGATGGCAGCGACGGTATAAGGATTATAGGTTCAGCCGTTGACGGTAATGTGAACTATGAGGCGTGGCGGTTAGATGCACATCGTTTGATTAGCTGGGTAAACTTCTACCATCTCACTTTTTGGGTACAGGCCAGAACGGTTTGCAGTTCGGTTACTTGTGACCGGCTTGTGCCTACCGCCTTCCCTGGATTAGAGCGGCTACGTTTCCAGCCCTTCGCACCATTCAAAATTGACGGTACTCAATCGCCCGGTGTGTTTTACACTGACCCATATTTGAGGCAAGTGGTAGACAGCACAGCCACTAATGCAACCTACCAGTACATCAAACCTGGCTTTAGCTTTAGCCTCACCCAATCAACCGAGTGTAGCAATATTGGCACGTGGTCACAAGTTTATGTATGTGGACAGGGCCGGAACGATAAACCGATTGAGCGCGAAAGTTCGATAGGAGCTAATGCTAATTAACAATCTACAGAAATTAGTTATAGCGTTTGTCCTGATATTTATAACCCTAGTTGCCCTGTTCTTATTTCTAGTAGTTGTAACGGGCGGATCGATAATCTGGTGGTAAAGAGATGAGTTATACAAGAGATCAAGCAGCCTCATATTTAGCCCGCACTTTCTCAGCACTCGTTACTTTCACGGGGCAAACAAGCGTCGAAGATGATACGGCGGGGTTTGGCCTTGTGATTGACGACGCACTCAGGACGCTAGGAGTAGCCGAATCCGATCTAGCCACTTATGAGGTAGAGAGTAGCCAGGTTAAAGATTATCTAGCTTTGTTACGCTATTACGCTCTCAATGCGTTCTCATTTGGAGCAAGCACGGGCACGTCATGGAGTGTTCTCGGTGAAAGTGCAAATAACACTTACGTCTTTGCCAACCTCGAAAAGATGCTAGACCGGGCAAAGGCAGAGGCCGAGAGTTTAGGCTATACGGTAGACACAACAGGACAGTTCGTAATGGGAACAATTGAGCTAGGCTTTTTGGAGCCGAGTGAGGAAGTGGCCTGATGCCAGAACGCCGCAATGCTACCTTAACAATCAAGCGCAAAAGTGCGACTCTGGCAACCGAAACAACCGTGCTAAGTGCTACGCCTTGCTACATTACCAGCCCAACCGGGCCGAGGGGTGAGGCAATTCTAGCCAGCGCTGGCCCACTCGTGCCAGGTGCGAACGCGGAACCTACTCACGTTGTTTTGTTTGATGTTGCCAGAACCAGAAGCGGTAAGCTCAGCCTACAGACGAATGATGAGTTTATCATTACAGGCTCAACCGACCAGTCAGACGGCACTTACTACATGAAAGGTGATGCAACCCGACAAACGCCTGCGAACTCAGCACTACCCGTCAAATATTTGTGCTACGTGAAAGTGAAAACAGAGTAATGGCGGGTGAATTTCTAAAAATAGATTTGAATATTCCCGGTGTGCTGGAAGAGCTAATTGCTAACCCTCAAAAGGTTAGAGAAATTGTAAGCGGTGAAATGACACGGGCCGGGAATAGTGCGGGGCAAATTGGCCTATCGAGTATCAAGATCGGTACTCCTATCTCTAACATTTCACACCCGCACTTGATAGATCAAGAGTATTTTAGCCTTACTCAGACGAACGTATTCAAGCAAGAATTAGCTTGGTTTACCGATGTTAAATATGCTGGCTTTGTGAATAACGGCACTAAGTTTATGACCGGGCGACACTTCTTTGATGGTGGAATTAATCGAGTGCAGCCACGTATCGAGGCCGAATACGGTAAAGTACCTGACAGGGTGGTAAAGCGTTTAGGTGGATAAATTAGCAATTCTTCTTTTAATTATATTGGCCTGGTTAACCGCACTTCTATACATTCCTATTCTTACGAGTGCGGTTATGAAATGGGTAACGGTGTTATATGGCTAGCCGCTTAGAAGATTTTCTTGATGAACTTGCAACCGTGCTAGGTGCGGTAGTGCCAAGCGGGGGCGGATCGGCTTTAGGCGCGGGCAACGTGTTTGTCAGAACGCCGCCTAAAACTATAACCCAGTTACCTGCAATCGTTGGGATTATCGGCACGGCAACCGGGCCGAGTGACAACAAAGAACAGCGCGGGGGTGAAGCAGACGTGGCCTATCACCCGATCATGCTGATGTTTCTGGCAGACGTGGCGAATGTAAACGACCTCACTACCGCCTATCCTGACGCTATGGCGTGGTATCAGCCACTACGGAACGCACTGGTAAAAGATAACAAATTCAATAACACCTGCACAGACGCAAAGCTATTAGATAGCACACCTAACGAGCTTAGGGAATATTTAGACGGGAAAACATATTTCGGGCATGTATTCAATTTGCGAGTGCGAATTGATGAGCCTACAACCTAAAGGAGTTTCAATATGGGTATCAATTCAAGATCGCCCTGGCTGGCTTTCACCAAAAAGGAGACTACGCCCGGAACAGCGATTGCAGCAACTTCCAACATTTATATCCCGGTCAAAGGTAATTCAGGATGGGAAACGCCCGATGTAAACCTGATAAATACCGAAGAATCCAGGGGCAACCGGGCCGAGGATAATAGCCTTATTGACGGTGTGAAAACCCTTAAAGGCAAACTGGATGATTCGGTTGTGTACTTTGAGGAAATAGTGTTACTAATGGCTATGACCCTCGGCAAGCTTACCACCACTCAGCCTGATTCAATCGGTAGCCCTACCGTTTACCAGCATGACATCATTATGAGTAATGACACAGCGGGTGACGTTCCTTTTACTACCACCTCATACGAAAACCTTTGGGATGAGGCCGACCACACTCGCAAGATTGCCGGGGCGCGGTTCGACAAAGCCACTCTCAAGTGGGAACGGGAAAGCTACTTTACCGTATCAGGCGATCTGCTAGGTACGGCTGAAACGGCGCTGGCCGGAGCCGTACCGACTAAAAGTTACTTTGATAACTCGGCTGAGGCTCTAGCGGGCTGGAAGGGAACCGTCAAGCGCGATGGCACACCTTACGCGGGCGTTACCAGTTTCGAGGTAAGTTTCGATAACAAAATGAAGCCGTTCTATGGCGATAACAATAGCCAGTATGCCAGTAGCCAGCAGTACGGCAAGTTCGGTGTGGCTGGTAAAGCCGTTGCCCTTGCCAGCCGCACGGCCTACGACGCTTTCAACGCCGGGACGAGTGAAGCCCTGTCTTATGAGTTTGTCGGGCCAGTGATTGACGGTAGTTACAACAAGAAGATTACTATCCTCATTCCAAAGAACCGCTATAAGGTAGCAATTGACAGGTCTAAAGAACAGGTACTTTTGAACCTGGATTTGCGGGGTATTTACGATAGCAGCACGGCAAGCCCGGTCAAGATTACGGTCATCAACACGAAGGCCGGAACGGTTTACCAGTAGGATTAGATCGCGGGTTACTCCAATAGTAACCCGCTTAAAAATGAGGGAAAGTGAAAGTGATGCGCAAGGAAACCAAACAGGCAACTATTTTGCCTAAGCTGAATTTCAATGACCCGGAAGAAACCGTCACAATTGATTTAGGCGGTGGTAACTGGATTGAAGTATCAGCCGCACAAAGTGAGGCCAGCCAGAACGCGTATATGGCGGTTTACTCTGGATTGACCCATGTGGGTGCAAGTATGGCGGCAATCGGGGTAGACATCGAACTTTCGCCCTGGGTGGTAGACGTGGCGAGAGTGCAAAGCCGGGTAGTGAACTGGCATATTGAGCTAAAGCGCCGTGATGGTTCAAGCCGCGAAGTACCTTTTGACGCAAGCAAAACCGACAAGTTACCAAGCGATATTGTGAAATATGCGTCAAAGCAAATTCAAGAGCTTGACGCTAATTTTGCTGAGAATGTCACAGGTACAGCCGACCCTTTGGCCTAGCGCAAGCGTTCTGGTATGCCCTCAAAGGTAAAAATCCACCTCCCGAATTAGGTGTACCAGCTTTACCGCTTGCGGCTCGATATATCAAGTTTTTCAGGCTCGGTTGGACATACCAGCAAATTCGCACTACGCCTGTTGAAGTGCTAACGATGTACGAAATCTTTTGTGGTCAAGAAAGTAACGATTCAGATTTTCCACCGGGCTTTGAGGAAATGGGTTAAATGGCAACATTACGAATTGCACTCGAATCAGAAGCCGATGTAAGCTCAATTGAGCAAGTTTTACGTGAGCTTAAAGACCTTAAAACCAGCGTGGGTGACATCAAAGCAACACTACAGCAAATGTCGGCTTCTTTCGGCACGGCTTCAAACTCGGCTAAAGACGCGGGGCAATCGTTCAACTCAGCCGGGTCAAGTGCAAATCAAGCGAAACAGGGCTTTAGTGGAGCAGGTCAAGCCGCGTCACAAGCCGGTCAAGCCGCCGAAAATGCCTCGAAGGGCTATACCCGCATGGGTACAGAAGCCCAGTCAGCCGGGAACTCAAGCGCACAAGCCGCAAGCAAGGTTAAAGAATTAGGTGCGGCCCTGGCTGAAGCAAGGGCCAAATCTCAAGAGGCCAGCGCCGAAATCAATAAGATTGAAGCTGAACTCATCAAGGCCAAAAACGCCGCTAACCAGAATGAAGCCGAAATCAAGCAGCTTTCGAGTGCCTTAAACAATGCTAAGGCCACTTACAAAGAAGCTCAGGCAGCCGTAAAGGAACTGAACGCCGAATACGGACGTGCAAAGCAAGCCGCCAAAGATGCCAGCGACGGCCAGGATACCGTCAAGAGCAAGTTAGGGCAGCTAATAACCTCACTGGGTTCAGCCAAAGAAAGCTTTGAGAAATTTTCTAAGGGACAACTTGAGAGTGCGGAAGGTAGCAAAAAGAGTGAAGGTGCTTTGTCTGCCCTGAATAAAATAGGGCCACTTGCGGCTAAAGGGATTGAGATTGCAGCCGAGGCGCTCACTGAACTTGGCAAGGAAGCCCTTAAAACAGCCTTAGATGTAGACCAATCTGCAAAGCGTATTCAGGCGCAATTAGGAGCAACCGGGCAAGAGGCGAAAAAGCTTAGTGACGAAGCACGCGGTCTTTTCAAAGGTGGTTTTGCTGAAAACATAGGTGAGGCTACTCAACAGATTATCAAGGTTAAGCAAGCCTTTAAGGACGTAGGTGACGCGGTAGAGCAACAAAATATAGCCGAGAAAGCCAGCGCAATCGGCAAGGCTTTTAATACCGATTTTAACGATGTAATCAAAACCGCTTCTACCCTGTCAAAGAACTTTGGCATAACTGCAACTCAAGCCCTCGATTTAATCACGGCTGGTTTTCAGAAAACGGGCGATTTGTCAGGCGATCTACTCGACACACTAAACGAGTATGCCCCACAGTTCGCAAGAGCGGGGCAATCGGCTCAAACCTTTATCGGTAATCTAATCCAGGGCAGTGACGCGGGCGCGTTCAACCTCGATAAAATAGCCGACGCGGTTAAAGAGTTCACGATCCGTATTCAGGACGGTTCGCAGACCACTAAAGACGGACTCGCGGCAATCGGTATCAATGCTGATGAACTGGCTCAAAAGATCGGGAGCGGGGCGATTACAGCCGGGCAAGCGCAAGATTTAGTCATTCAAAAACTATCGCAAGTTACCGACAAACAAAAGCAAAACGTTGCGGGCGTGGCCCTGTTCGGTACTCAGTGGGAAGATGTCGGGCCTAAAGTAGTTTTAGCCTTGCAAAACGGTGAAGCGGCATTAGGCAGTTTCGACGGTAAAGCACAAGAGGTATCAAAGAACATAAATTCAGGGCTGCTTTTTGAAGTAGATAAGTTGAAAAATATTAGCCTCGATAGCTTTGTAAAGGGTCTGGAAGATGTAGGTCTAAGTGGGGATAAAGCCGGATCAAGTTTGCAAAAAGTGGGTGAGGTAATCGGGCCACTTGCCGAGGCGATTGGCTTCATTGCGGGCGGGGTGCTAGGCACTATTGCCGAGGGCTTTCACCTGATATTCGAGGCCGGGCAAATTTTAGACGGTATTTTGAAAGAAATCGGCAACGATCTAAAACCGATTGGGGATGCGTTAGGCTTCTTAGGCGGGCTATTTGGTCAGACCGGGCAACAGGCACAACAGGCCGCGCCGGGGGTGTCAAGTTGGGATAACTCGGTTAAACAGGCAGGCACAAGTGCCGTGCAAGCCGCTACAGGCGTTGCTGATTGGGGAAACCAGACGCAAGCCGCTAGTGCTCAAGTACAGGCATCCGGCGCAGGGGTAAGCGATTGGAGTACGCAAGTACAGACCGCAAGCACTACCGTTAGCACTTCGCTTACTTCAACAGGAACCGCCGCTACAACTGCCGCAACTACGGTTGCAACCTCGACGGCTGGAATAGCACCCGCTGTCAGTTCAAATCTGAATAGTGCCGCTAGTGCTGCCGATGCTGCTGCTAAACAGCTTGCACAAAATATCACAACACCGATTGTAAGTGCGGTGGATGAACTCGGCACTAAAGTTGAGGGCATTGGAAACCAGATTGCAGATGCGATAAACGCCGGAACGAGTGAGATCGTTAGTGCAGTTGGCAACGTGGCGAAGGCCATTCAAGATCAAAGCTCACAACTACTCCAGGCCGGGCAAAAGTTAGGTGAGGAAGTAGTAAGCGGGTTCAGGGAGAGTGTTGCAGCTACAGACCGAACTACCGCAGCCGTCAAGGAACTTACCACTATTGTTAAGGATTTACTGGCTAAAGGTGGTAAAGAGGGCGGCAACGCCTTTGGGGATGGCGTAGCACAGGGAGTAAGGGATAGCACGGGCAAGGCCGTAACCGAAGCCCAGAAGCTTGCCGACGCGGTTAAGAAAGCTCTAGCGGGCGCTGGCAACCCTTTTGCGGCTGGTGGAGGTGCACCGGGTGCGGTTGGTAGGGTAGACGGTGGTTTACAGGGCGATACAGGCCAGTTTAACGGGGGTAACTACGGATTTGGCAAGGGCGGGCCCGCACTTGGCAGCCCTAACGCCGGGGGTAGAAATGCGTTTAACTTTGGTTTACCCAACGCGGGCCGACCTGCTGCAAATAATAATGCCGCACCGAGCGTCACCAATTTGATTATAGGCGGGCAAGCGATTGCTCAGGTGGTAGAGGATGCCAACGGTAAGAAGCTAAAACAGGCGATAGGAAGCGGGGTGTCATTTAGATGAACCTGCAAATCCTTATTATTAGCCAGTTTGATAGCCTCATTACCTGGGATGTTACCAGCTATAACGCGGTAGATTTAGAAACGGTAGAAATTGACCGGGCCAGCGAACAGGGCGGGCAAAACGGCACGGCTAATTTTGAACTGGATTTCAACCTGATACCGTCCGTTGTCTGGTCTGCAATGCTACCCCTCAATAAACGGATAATCGAAATTTACAATTTAGATGCCATTAGCGACCCGTATCTGTTCACCGGGCAAATTGAGGTTGCAGAAAAAGCGCCAATTCACGGGGCTAAAACAAAGATGCTGGTTAGTTGTGTCGATGATAAGGCGCTACTGGACACTACCGTTATCAGGAATGAAGAGTACAACGACACTACTGATTACCACATTCTAACCAGTATGCTTGGTGACTACTTCCCTAGCTACTTCAATATTTCCAGTGTGCAAACTTTAGGGGAAGTGGCCTATTTTCACTCTCAGCTTGAGACAGCCGCCGAGTTTATCAGACGCTTACGGGGTGAAGTAGGGGCGAACTTTTACATCGCACCGGGCAAGCGGATTCACTGGTATTACACCGAGGATTTACCCGCGTTATTCCGCTATGACGAAAGTGGTACAACGCCCTCGAATACTGCCTCTGTACGGCCTTACAAAATTGAGAAATATTTGCATGATACCAGTGGGATGATCACGCGGGTGTATGTAGTCGGGGCGCAAGTGGCCCTCGATACCACGCCTTTTAAGATAGGAAGCGAACCGCCGATAACGGTTGCGAGTGCCGGAGGATTGCCGGCAACTTACCAGATAAGTAACCATCCTCTTTATAACATCGCCTCATTTCAAGGCGCGATATATGGTTATGGCGGCTCACCTAGTTTAAAACCGCGTATCTGGCAATGGAAAAACGGAAGTAGCACCCCGCTTGCCAGTGCCACGCCGAATACAAGCCAGATGATTTATGCCACTACTGGCGACATAATTTATTCAACTATTAGTGTCCCCGGCCCTAAGATAGTGGCTTATATGGACTATAACGGGCGTGATAATGAAGGAAATGTCGTTAAACACGTTACTTATTTGTTCGCACCGGGCCGGGTATATCACGTTACGATTGGCGATTACCAGTTAAAAATAGAGGATTGGGCGATTTATTCAGGGCATCCTACGGAAGTTCGCATTATTGTTTACGGTGGTATAGGCAATGATACCGTCTGGATCGGGGACGGTTGGCCTATTTTGATTGACCGCTCCACTGGAAAAATTACCTACTTGCCGGATGATGCCGATGCTATTTTTTATCCGGGTGAAGTTATAGGCGATGCGCTCAGCTATCGTTATTACGAAGTAGGCAATGCGATTGCCACTTATGAACCGTCCCGAACTACCTACGGAGGCGATTTAGCCGGGGGCGATCCTGATGGTGGGGATCGTTACTTTGACCTGGTTATTAAAGATGACAAAATAACCGATCTGGCAACCGCAAAAGCACGGGCAAGGGCTGAACTACTCGCAAGAGCTAACGGGGTAAAGCAAGGCACTTTCACCACACTTTATGGCGAGGGGTTATTTCCAGGCATGAATGTCAGGCTAACTTCAACTCAGTTTGGCTTTGATGAGCATTTCCTTATTTCTCGAATGAACCTGAAAACAGTCGGGCCGGGCGAGTATGACGGGAATGTGCAGCCTGTCGTCCTCTACACTTTCGATTTCGGAGACTATAGCCCGGAACTGGCTGACCTGCTATCGAAGCTCAGCCGTCAACAGGACGATTCGATGTTTGACGGAACCATAGTCTTTGGGGATGAAACGCACTACTCAACTTTAGATAGAACCTACTATGGAGTACCTACCTCAATTTATGGGGTATCAAAATACACGGGGTAAATTATGCCATTCTCACCTGATAGAACAAACGGCACTAGCACACTTGATGCAGATGATACAAACCTGCTTAAACACGCCTTTTTAGGCACGCTTACCGATGAGGTGTTCAAGCTAACCAGCCCTGCCGGGGGTTGGTATTCCAGTGGCGATGTGTTCTTTTTTGAACGTAGCGGCCTTGCTTATATTGGTGTTAATTGTTACCACAATGGCTCAACAAACTGGGTTCGTAAAACTGTGGGGACTGCTGCAAGGTTGTACGAATTTAGCCCTACTACTAACGAAGTAAAGGTTTATACGGTTGCCAGTGGTGGTGGGCGAACTTACGTTGCCAGCATCGGAAATAACGTAGGCGGTAGAGCGCCTTTGCAGGGTGAAATTGTCCAGGCCAACGGGCATTTTACAACCGATGGCGATGCACAAACGAGTACCCTTGTCTCTCGAATTTTTACCGACTCAGCCGGGGATTTAGATTTAACTTTAGACGGGGTATTTCTGGCAACCACTTCAAATACTATCGTAATCGGTAGCAATAAAACAGTTGCTTTCAAGGGGTTGTGTGTGGCGCGCCGGGATGATGGCAGTGAGGTTGCGGCCTGGGAATATAAGGGGATTATCAACCATCAAACAGGGGTAGATTGCACTATTTCAGGCAGTAGTGTTACCGCAATCGGCACACCTCCATCGGGTTGGGATTTTACCCTGTCAGCCGATTTAATCAATCAGGCGCTTGAACTGATTGCAACCAGTCCAGCTTCTATCAATATAAATTGGGTTGCGAAAACGACATTGGTAGAAGTAAGTTAATTACAGAAAGGATTTTCATTCAATGGCTAACAAGAATTTAGGTTACGTAGAGGAATATGTAGAAGCACTCGGCACGGGTAATCAGGCGATTGCTTACCTGAAAATGTGCGTAGAGCGGGGGATTGTGCCTGACTCGAAGATGATCAAGCGGATTGAAGAGGCGCAAGGCGGGCTGATTCAGGAAGCGCCGAAAGTGGAAGAGGCAAAGCCGGAGTCGAAGTAAGTGGATTGTGCAAGCGGGCCGGAATTGAACCGACATCCTTAATTAGCATCTAGCGCTTAGCCGCCGCTTGCACACATCAATTATATCATAGGAGCAATCATGAGCCTTCAAACAGTTCTCTACATCTTAGCGTTAATCTGTTTTTCGTGGCGGCAATCGGCCCGGTATGGCCTGCTGTAGCAGAGAGGGTGAACCTTGTAGCGTTAGGGCTATTTCTCTTGACGCTTACGCTTGTAGTACATTAGAACCAAAGGCCCGCCGCTTAACTGTCAACTGTCAGGCCGAAAGTTAAGCAAGCGGGCAAAGGTATTAAACGATTAATTTTGAACTTAGTCAACTAGAAATAGTGTGCTAGGTGCAAGGGTCTGGCTAGAAAATGGTTATCTTACTATGGACATCGGTCAAATATTTTCACCTGAAAATGTAGCAGGCGCTATCGCCTTCGGTAGCGCGGCATGGGCGTATTACAACAAATATAAGGCCAAACTAAGCGAGAAACGGGCTAAAACCAGCGAAGATAAGGCGGTGCAAACTGCTGTTGACACGGCTGAAACGCTGGAAACCCTCAAGGCTGAACGGCAAATGTTACGTAACGTGATTGAAAATGAACGGAGTAACAATGTCGAGATTCGGCTTATTCTGGATGAATCGCAACAGGAACGGGCCGAGTTAAGGCAAGAAATACAACTGCTTAAAGCTGAACTTGAAAAGGTAAAAACCAAGCTTGAAAAGGCTGAAAGGCAGTTGGAAGAGTGCCGAAAATCTAACGCCGCTATTTCAAACCAATTGAGTAACGAACGGTCTAAGCCTAAAGGTAAAGGGTACAGCCGTAACCAAGTGGACGAAGGGGCATGGAAAGCAGACGCGGGGCTAGAAAATGATGAGTGATTTACAAGAGCAAGTTTTATCGTGGTTACTGACTGGCCTTTTCGGTTGGTGTGTCTATATCTATTTTACCGCACCGATCCGCCGTGAGTTTTACGAGAATTTGAAAGAAACTTTAGCAGACGAGAAAGTAACCGAACAGGAACAAACCAGCCTACTCCACCAGTTGCACAAAGCTTTAAGGCTTATGACTAGAACTAAAGTAGCTTTTCTTGTGTTGCTGCTGATAATCTTTCGAGGCACGGTGTTTGTGAAGATGGCGCGGGCTTACAATCTGGATAGCATAGCCGACTGGGTGCAACAGTTCTGGCCTCAATTCATTTTCTACACTGTGCTTTATTTAATCCTGTTTATCGAGGCTGTTAGGGTTAGTCTAGTGGGTAAAGGTAAGAAAGAAAATGAATAATTTTACGGCTTATATTGCCAGCCTCAAGCCCTTTATCGAAAGCTTTCTCGTTGGGCTGATTGCCGCGCTTGGTGACGCGCTTGTGTCTACTTTGTCCAATAATCCCACGTGGGACTGGAATACCGTCAAGGTGAGTTTGATCGCGGCTGGCTTGAATTATGTAACCAGCAAGGCGAGGCGTGAACAGTTCAAGAAAGCACAAGAGCCGATTAGTGATGCTATTCAGACAGAAGTGGAAAAGGGGTAGTTATGCCTACAATCATTCAAAAACCTAGTCCTAATTTCTGGCAAGGACGCGACGGTCAAGAGGCGGTAGCTATCTGCTATCACGGTACAGGCTCACCACAAAACCCACTCAATCCGGGATTAGAAGATATTGATCAAGTATTCTCTAATCCTGATTACGATGCAAGCACTCACTTTGCGATTTCGAGGACGGGCGAAATTCATCAATATGTAGACACGAAAAACGCGGCGTGGGGAAACGGGCCTATGAATTCGCCTGATATGTCAATTCCCTGGATTGCCGATTGCTTCAAAAACAACATCAATCCGAATCTCAGGACTATTTCAATTGAGACAAAAAACGATAGTTCAAACAGTCAGGCACTAACCGAACCGCAGTATCAATCGCTACTCTGGCTGAGTAGAAAATTACTTGCTGAGAACCCAAAGATTAAAGCTGACAGGAACGGCATGATCGGACACTTCCAGCTTGATAAGAAAAATCGCGCCCGTTGCCCCGGCCCTAATTTCCCTATGGAGCGCCTCATGAAAGATTTAGCTCAGCCAATCCCCGATCCGTCTGTTTGGGTTGCTCCAACTGGTTTTGAGATGAATAGCGAATATGGCTTTTACCCCTACTGGAAAGCTAACGGCGGGTTAGCTATTTTCGGCTATCCGATTTCAGGTGCTTTTTATGACGTTGGCAGAGGTGCAATTGTTCAATGGACAGAACGGGCGCGATTTGAAAACCACGCAAAAAGCAGCAAAGTTGAAGATGTTCAGTTAGGGTTAGTGGGTAAAGAACTGCTGGCAAAGGGGTAAATATGCCAAACCTAAGAGGGGAAATTTATCTGTACAAGTGGTTCGATCCTGTTACGCGCCGTTGGATATTCAAGTTTTACCGGGAGGAACAGCCCGATTTTGTTAAGCCGGGAGAGTTTGAATTAGTCTACAAGTGGTTTGATTGTAACAAACTTGCGGCTCTGGAATGGGTCAGGCACAAGTACGGCGCTAAAGAGTGCATAGCACCCAATCAGGGAGCCTACAGGCTTAGCTACGGGATTGAAGGTGGCGATGTGGAATACTTAACCAGTCTTAGAAAGTTACCACCTGGCACAACGAGTAAATTATCGTGGTGGGAAGAATAGATTACTGACCTTCACTTCACTTTCTTCTCTCAGCCGCACCTATGCCCCGTTCGTTGTTCCGGGTATAAGTGCGGTGTACCATCCTTGCCAACTACCCGCACAAGCCCCGATTAGGGGCTTTTATCTTGTTCTACAAAACAAAGCTGTAAAAAGCGTTACCTTCATCGGATGTAACATGCGATAGAATAAACTTTAGTCCGATTTTTTCAGGATAACCAAAATCTTTAGTTTGAATAGTAATTTGGTTTTCTCTGGCATATATCCTCATTTTATCCAAATGCCTGATAGCATAATCGGATGTAGGCAACCTAGCTACATACTCATTAAAATACTTGAAGCCTTTGCAGAAAGTATTAAACTCTTGAAGTGTCATTTAACCTCCTAACGGTTCATCATAACCAGGCGGAGAATAAGGTAGTTCATCTTCATCATCCCAATCATCATAAATATCTTCATCCTCTTCGATTTCAGCAATAATAGTTTCGAGGGTAGCCTGGCACTCTTCGCACCAATCGAAGTAAAGGATATTTCCACAAGCAGGACATCTCGTAATGTTTTCCTTTTCTATTCCTCTACCGGCACTAGTGAAAACTTATCGGTTATCGGGTCATATGTTCCCAGATCTAGCCACATCTTGACAAAATCTCGTTTAACCTCAAATATGCTATCTGGCTTTACTTCAAAAGCGTCATTGATAAACAGCTTTGCCTCGCCAGTACAACACCTTAGAAATAATCGCGGCCCTAACTGGTAAGTTCGTAACACTTCAAAACCAGGAACACTACTCATCTTCAAAAACTGGTTTTCCGAAACCAAAAAGTAACGGGGCTTCGGATTAAACTTTTCAAATAAATTAAGTATGTCTTGAAGTGGTTTAGGGCTTGAACTACTCCATGTCATAATCTCACCTTCCTTTACCATTCTTGAGGGTCATAACCGGGATCGGGATCGCAGTAATCGGGATGCTCTTCCCAATCTACCGCTCTAACCGTTGCAGCACAGTAGGGGCAATCAAATACGAGAATGGAACACAACGCGAGTTTTGGTGTGTCTTTAGGACAGGTACACTCGTCACGGCAAGCGCAACAATCGCAATCAATTTGACGCTTCCCACATTCCCCACATCCATCATCCCACCAAAGGGATAATTCAGGCGCATAGGGATCAGTGTTTGATGGAGCGGTTAAGATGTTCATTTATCTTTTGTCCTTTCCTGATAGGTTCGCTTTGCCCCACGTTTAGCGCGAGTGACATTCCAATAGTACCAGTTCTGATATTCTTTAGCAGTTGCGAACCGGCGCGGTCTTGGAGTCGGTTCTTTAACCAGCTTTACCCGTTTATGTGGCAAACGGGGTAGCTTTTCCAGTGGTGCGGGTAGTTCTACATTTTCAGGTTCGAGTAGCTCAGCCGGGGCAATCTCTAGCTTTTGTGCAATTAGTCGGGCCTGGAATAGCGACAGGTCGCGTTTGCCCTGTTCAAACATTGACACAGCAGCGTGCGAATCGAGGCCGATAGATGAAGCTAAATCTTTTTGAGTAATGCCGAGCGCACGGCGTTTCGCTCGTACCACTTGCCCTACTTGGCGGTGAAACTCTTCAATTTTCATAGCTTTGTTTATCCTTTCTCTTGATGTATTGTAGCAGATTGCTACAGATTATGCAATACCCTATTGACATTTCACCTCAAAGTTGCTATAATAAATCAAGAAGATAAGACAAAGTTAAGCAAAGGAGCAAGCCAGATGACCCGTAATGAGACTATCGCGAACAGAGAATTTTGGATTAGCAAGCTAGAGGAAGCTTTAGCATCAAAACGATTCAAATATTCTTCTGACATCGAACGGGCCGAGAACATGCTGGCAGCTTACAAAAGCGATCTGGCAAGATTAACCAGAGCGGAAAACAAGAAACACTATGCCAAAGCGAAAAGAAGGGCAAGTTAAGCGACAAGCCTACGGGCGGCATGTTGTCGCAGCAATACCCAGAAGTACAAGCGGGCGTGTTCATAGAGGGTATGCCCGCTCTATCAAAGTGAGGTAACAATTGACTGAGTGGAACATAGAAGAGGCGAAGGCACGGCTTGAGGCTGCTACACCCGGCCCGTGGGAATATGACTGCGATGGTGATACGGGCGATGTACTGGTTAGATTTGGCAATAGCTCACCCTGTTACGTCAAAGAGTTATTCTTTGGTAATTTAGAATATAGCGAACGTGAGGATCACACTACGGCTGAGTTCATCGCCAACGCACCAACGGACGTTGCTAACTTGCTGGCGTTGGTTGAGAGATTGGGCGCGGTGAATCAGGAACAGGCAGAGACTATTAAGAAGTTGGAAGGTGGTAACAAATGAGTTTTACACAGGCTTTCGAGAGTTACGCAAAGTGGCGATTACGTGAAATGATTGAGGCAAAGGCACTTTACGAAAGCCCATCGGTTTTAGGCGATCTTGTAACAACACTAATCCGAATTGAGTTAAAAGGCGTTCGTAAAACTTTGCGAATTGATACCACTACCGGGCCGGTTAGCTTACTCTGGAAACAAATAGCGGCTGACTACTGGCAAAAGTGGTTATGGCCTGAAACTGAGATTGAGATCAACGCGGTTATTCATGGTAAGCAAGGTAAGCAGAAAGTAAACGGGTTTACTTATCGAGGGAGCGGACTTGCTTACCACGATCATGGTGAGGGCGATTTCCACATTGACCACATTGCAACCGGGTTAAGAGCGTGGCGTGATTTCGATAATGAAAACGATGCAAGACTTTTCATTCTGGCTATGGTGCAAATAGCTAAAGAAAACGATTTTAGTTGGCATCTCGGCTTAGATGAAATTCAAGCTAAAGTGGTGGAAGTTGGCAACATAAAGAAGAAAGTTGACGCGGCGTTCAATGCCCTGTTAAAAGCAGAGGTAAGCAAAGAAGCCGCTTGAACAATTGACCAACTCCTCCTATTATGCACAAAGCCCGGTAGTCAAACCCGATGCCGGGCTTTTATCGAAAGTTGGAGGAATTTTTATTCCTTGTAATACAGGTTCAGTTAGTGAAGGATATAACAAAATGTCAGAAGAACAGAAACAAACCGAAATGACTAAGCTAATGGTAGAGGCTGATGAACTTTACCGTAAAGAAGATTTTAAAGGCATGACTGAAAAGTTTGTAGCCTTCAATCAGTTGGTTGGTGCTAAGTTTTCTGGTGGCGAATTGTTAGGGATGATGGGCCTAACAGTTGCCGCAGAAGAAATCAGAAAAGCTAGGAGTTAATTATAATGCCATTCGTTAAAAGGTGTACTAAGTGTAGAGATAATTACGAAGTTTACCCGCATCCTGCTGTCTGTCCTAAATGCGATGGGCGAACGGCTGAAAAGGTAGTATTAGATTTATTGGGTAAAGGCGGCAATCTGGAAATGGACGAAAGGTTTAACACTTGGGAGGTTGCTAACCTGGATGGTACTAAAGTCTTTGTTAGCCCACACATCGCGGCAAAAGTAAACGCTATGCGGTTTACAAGCTGAATTACAAAGAAGCTAACTACCTGATAGTTGGAATTTAGCAGGTTAGAAAGGGATAAGATGAATTTAATTGAAGCATTGTACTGGGCTTACCAGCAAGATTTGAATTTAGGTCTTACCGAAGCGGGGGGTATGGTATGGGTATCACGCCGAAGTAAGATTATTCACGGCGAAAGTTTAGGTACTGGCAGTGACCAAGCAGCTTTAGAGAAAACTATAGTACGAGCGTTATCTCACGTGCGGCGCGAAATGGAAGCTAAAGAATAACTTTTAACAATTTCAATTGTAGACAGTGATAAGGAGATATTTTATGGATGGCTGGATTGACCTATACCCGGCAACGGGCGACGAAGAATACAGGCAATGGCAACAGGGGCAGCAAAACGAACCAGAACCGGAAACAACCGAACCTGAGCCAGAGGATTAAGGTTGAAAATCTCTATATTCATCCACTAATTGAAAGGATTAACAAAATGAGTCAGGATGTGCCGCCACCTTGCGACCCGGAGATTTTTGAAAAAGGTGAAACTATTTTAGTCGCTTCGCGTGAATCTGGATTATCCCAGGACACTGAACGCTGGATTAAACAAGCGGCTGCGCTAAGTGGGCAAAAAATTGATTGGCACTATTTTGCTGGATACATTTCAATTAGGGCGCTGGGCAATATTGAAAAAGCTATTAAGGCAGTACAAGAATTAAAGCCGAGTGACGTTGAATTATGGGAGCCAGAATAAAAAGATGGACAGTTCCGCATTAATAGAAACCTTTAATCTTAGGGAAGTTGTTTTCTCAGATGATACTGCACCACTAGAAACTATTTTGAGAAGGGTAGCAAATTACCTGAAAGAGAATAAGCAGATTATTTGCCCTAAGTTAAGCGTATCCTATAGCGAGTTTGGAACGCATGTTAGTTTAAGATGGGTAGTAAATAGTCATGACTGACATAAAGCTAATTAGTTCAACCATAAATAATCACGAAAGATAAACATTAATAACTTTTGCAAAGTGAGGGCGTTTAGCCCTCTTTTTTTGCCCTCTTCTCGTAGTCAATAAACTTCATGAAAAGCCGTAGTCTTTCCAAATCAACCTCGTCCCAATCGTTAGGAATCAGGACATGCCGCCTTTTCGCCTGTAATGGTGCTAGCCCGGCTGCTTGTCTCAGCCGATCTTCATCTTCTCTCAAAACTTCTGCCAGCTTTTGCACGGTGTTTTCGAGATTGCGTTCGCTTGCTGTGCCGATTTCCAACATAGAAATAAACGGGCGGCTCCACCCGGTTAGATCAGCTAATTCTTGCTGAGATAGATTCAGCCTGTCACGGGCGTTCTTTATAAGCCTACCAAGTTGTTTACCGCTTGCCACAATGTTCTCTCCTTTAATCAATATTGATGAATTGTAGCAGAGTGGCTAAGCCAGGGCAAGGATTGATGTGAAGTAGCGGGGTGATGTGAGGGGCGTGACAATCACAACACAATTTGAACTAAGTGCGTTGCAAATTGTTGTATTATGGCAAAGTGTGTGCTAAAATGATAGTACACAAATAAAAGACCGGGTATTATCCCGGCCTCGCGTTTTGCAAAAGTGCTGACTACACTAATGCAGAACTGACTAACCAACCTGGGCAAACAGGAAGGTAGCTACGCTTATAATAGCATAGTTTCCCCTCTGTTTCCCTTATTTAGAAGGGAAAATCACTTGAAAACTTTAATCGGTATAGTGTGTGGAGTAGTAGCGGTTGAGTTGCTACTCGCTGTCTACAAAGTGCCAATCGCTGATCTACCACTAATCATAGCGGTTAGCTTCGTGGCGCTGGCTTTTCTTGTACTGGCTAAAATACACTTTGCGACACTGGCAGACAGGCGGCACGAACGTGAGACTTACGCCGGGATGCAACGCAGCTACCTCAACGAACGTTCCGTTGCAAACGGTCATGCAACGCAGCTACCTCAATTTGACCCAACTTTTCAACTTATGCAAGCGGGGTTTCAAATGTTGGCTGAGTCGCAGCAACAGACTAACAGTTTGCTAAATCATCTGGTACAAAACCAGATGCAGCAACCGGGGCTAGTGCGCTACAACGAACCGATGAACATTGATTACTGGATTGAGGGGGAAGAATAAGATGGATCAGCAACGCGATGCGAAAAGCCATTTCTTTGGCTATGGGGTGCTGGTGATTGGGCTGCTACTTTCGATTTATAGCGGCTTCCATCAGTTTAACTTTATCCAGGTAGCACTGCCGCCAAATCAAAAAGAGTGGGGCTATTTTGGGATTATCGCCTTTGATGTCGGGATGATAGCATGGGCTGGCACGGCCCTGTTTCACGCACGGGGCGACCTTCAACCCGTGATAGCCTGGATTATGACGGGGGTTAGCTTCTTTGGAGTAGCAGCCGGTCTGGTAATGGACACTTTTCTAGTAGCAGGTCAAAACGGCTATAGCGGCAAGGCCGATAAAGGTACGGTTGACCTGGTTATCTGGATTAGTGTGGGGGTTATGCTACTTCACATAGCGGCGGGTATTGTCTACATTGCCAACGATCCGAGCCACAACCAGCGCAAACGACAGGAAAAGCTACGCGCTAAAATTGAGTCGGAAGCCTGGAAAATGAGCGATCAGCAAGTAGAGATTTTAGCAGCCCAGCTTGCCCCGCGCATATCTGGCGACCAGATGAACCGCTTACAGGCTCGTTACACGGCTACACTTGGTCAAATGCCTCGCCAAATGCCACAGGCGCAGCAAGGCCGGAATAGGCCACAGCCAAAACTACAACCAAAACAGCAACCGCCCCGGCGCGGTAGCACCATTCCGGCCAGGGTAAGCGGTATGCGAATGGTTTTCAATAACCAACAGCCGGAGCCGCCTACAATTCGCTACGAACCTGATAGCCCTGAATTTATGATGGATATTGCTACAAAGGCTGCTAAGCCTAAACCAACGCCCCGTCCGGCTGCACCCGGTCAGTTTTCAGGCTACGATGGTTATGAGGTTGAAGAACCGGATGAAAACGAGTATGTGCCTACGGATGAAGAACTTGACGCCGAATTTCCAACGGAAGAGGCGACGGATTTTTTAGCCCAGCCGGATCGGGACATCCCGATCAACCACAATGGACATCGGATCGGATAAGTCTTGTTAAGAAATACCCTCGCGAATGCGCGGAATGTGGGACTGCTTTCGAGGGTACAAGTCGGGCTACATACTGCGGCCCGACATGCCGATCAAGGGCCAATCGAAAAAACAAAAATGCAACGCAGCTAGTTCGCTAATTGCGTTGCATGCAACGGGCGTAGTTCAGGGAGTAGAAATGATTACTCGACATATTTTTGAACAGATTCAGGAAATAGGCGGCTTTAAAATTTCCGAACGGATAGACGAGATCAAGTTATTTGGGTTTCCTATCTATACCAGTTACCGCGAATTAAGCCGTCAAGCGGTTTCGCTTACAACCGAAATCAAACGGTTGTGCAATACCCTGGATAGTTGGGAATGTGTTTATTGTGGTGCAACCCAAACCAAATTCCACATTGACCATATTTACCCAAAAGTAAAAGGCGGTGGTAGCTCAATAGCAAACTTGGCTACTTCTTGCCAGCCGTGTAATAACAAAAAGGGAGGGCATGCGCCGGATGAAGTAGGAATGAAACTTCAACACGGTAGATACTACGAACCTCCTAAAGAACGGTTAGAAGAGGTTACAACTTTCTTTAGCAACTTCCAACTCTGCAATGACATCCTGGTTACTAGGGAAGCTAATAAGAGCGGCGCGCGTATTCAAGAACTTATAGCAGTGCGCATGGCGTGGGAACTTGCCAGAAAATTAGAAACAAAAACTCTTGAACCTTGCGACCTAGAACCGGATGCAGAACGATTTATTGAAGAAGCGAGAACAATCCACCGTATGCTTTATTTGATGGATGCAAAACGGGTTAAATGTAACCATGCGCCTGATGCACCGTGTATTTTGAAAGCTATTTAGTAGTTCAAGAGGGGTTTATGTTCTGGAAAGCTAAAGCACAACCAATCATCCACAAAAGGGCCGTCTCCGAGCGCACTAAAGTTATGGTGCTTAATAGGGATGGTTGGAAATGTCAGCTTTGCGGTTTCAAAACTAAAACAAGAGCTTTCTTGCACATTGATCATAAGGTAGCACTTGCCAGGGGCGGCACTAATGAGATTAGCAATTTACAGGTGCTTTGCGCCGAATGTAATCTCAAGAAGGGCAAGAAGGTTATTAACTTGAGGCGTTCGATTGTTGGAAATTTTTACACCTGGGCTATCTGGCTAAGTGTGTTAGCTTTAGTCATAGCCCTATTACTCCACCATTAACCCCTTCCTACCCTCTTCAACAGTCTCTTATTACACAAAAGCCCGGCCCTGCATCCGGGTTTTATTTTGGACAAAATAAAAGGCTCTTGTGCTGAGCCTTAATTCGTCATTAAAGATATATAAAACAGCGCCACTAAATCAAAAGATTAGCCCTGATTCAGCTTCTTAAACGTGGCCTCGATTTCGGCCCGCTTTTCAGGGCTGATGTCAGCAGGTAACACGCCGCGTTCCTGGCTCAGACGAATGTATTCATCAACGCTCTTAGGCTTTGCCTTACCTTGCATAACATCGGCGTTTAGCTGTTCCTGTTCAGGTGTTAGGTTCAGGCTGGTTTTATCTTCTGGCATAAACTTGTCCTTTCTGCTAAATGATACTTGAGTCTCAATTAGAGTATAGCATAAGATGAACCAGCCCTAATACCTCCCACTAAATTTATCCGTAATCCAAAGATAGCCAAAGACCATTGAAAGAACGATAGCCAGCGCTAAAAATAGTGTGTCTACTCCCATTAGCGGCCTCTTGGTTGCGAGTAGTAGTATGCTGCGGCAGCCATAACGAAAATAGCTATTAAACCGACTAACATCATGGTAAAATTCTCCTTGCTAATTGTGACAACAATTGGTTGAGGCGGGTTTGCTGTGAGAGGTGGCCCGCCTTTTAATTTGTTAGTTTTGATGGTAGTGATAGTGTTGGTGGCCCAGTCACCCGTGAGGGCTTTGTGAGAGTGGGTACTCTGCTATAGGTTGTGTGTGCTGTAGATAAATCTAAAGATACTCAACTATCATTTTGTAATTGGCCTCAGATAATCTGCAAAGCTAAAAGGATGCCCGACCCTTGCCCTTTCTCTGCTAAACTCGTAATCAACATCTTCTCTCAGTAGAAAATCGTGAACATCGGAAGAACAAAGCAAATGATAATCGTCGCTGAGAATTACTTTATCAATTGCTTGGTTATAATCCTCATCTGGTTTACCAGTAGCGAAAAGGGTAAAATCTTTCTCGTTATCTAATCGGAGCTTGACGGCTTTGTAAATAGTTTTCTTGCCCTTAATATCATAGTCAATTGAAATAAAAGCCATTAAACACCTTGCCTTTCTGCCAGAATATACTCGCCATAGTAATTCTTAGTGTTACCCACAGCCTTGACTAGCTTGCGATTTACCAAAGCCTTTGCGGTATTGGTATTAATAGGCCAAATACCTTGATGAGTCCTCCAGCTTATTCTTGCCCCTAACGGACTAATTTCAAGGTAAGCATCTTCATCATCACTAAGCCTATCAATAGCGTCCTGTAAGTTTTCAGATAACTTAGCCATTAAACTTCCTCCCCATATTTCGCGTAGAGATAACCGCTAATCCAAGATGACATATGCAAACGCATATTTTTATCTAGTTCCTTGCCGTTGTAGATAATCCAACGTCCTTCGCTGTCAGGCAAGATATAACCATCTTTGAAGTTACCATTCACCTGAGACAAAATCTTTTTAGCTTCTCTGGCTTTTGCCTCATCATAGAAGTAAGTAATTTCGCGCTTTGGGCTACGTTCCTGTTTCTCCATAGCGGTAGCAGCTTTGTCTAAAGCCTTGCTGAAATTTTTATTTGTCATTGCTGAAAACCTCCAAAGCTTTGTTAAGGTAGTGTTCGCATCCACCTGTACTACCAGTCTCTAATAGATTTAACGCAGTGTGCAAGTTGCCTTTAATGCTACCTGCTTTGCTTAAATTCCACCACAGACCAGCGTCTTTAACTTGGTTCTGCAATCTTTCCAAACTAATCATAAGTTTCTGGCATTGTTCGGAGTGGAAAGTGGCAACCACTTCTAAAGCCTTTTCTCTGGTAGGGCAAACTTGATAAGTTGTGCCATCTAAGTAGTTCACTTCGTAACGGGTTGGGTTACACTCCCTGATATTAAGAAAAGAAAACTGTTCCATTCTCACTAATCCTTTCTAACTTCCAAAAATGTCTGAATAGTCCTGTTTCGCTTGAGCCGCTCGCATTGCCGCAATTCGGCTCATTTCGCTTGCTCCTTGTGTGGTGCTAGGCCCGGAGTGCCGGGCCGCTTTGGTGTGTTTAGCGGCAATAACCGCGTTTCTTCATCCAGTTCTTTTTATCTAGGTCGGCACTTCGGATGATACCGATTGCTTGATTTAGCGTGATGATTTCTTTCTTCAAATCCTGTAAAGCGTCCAGTTGAGCAATATCCCATTTGTTAAGTTTCTCGATGCCATCACGTGCTTTAGCTTCTTTGCTCAGCAGTTTTTCGCATTTGGCTACAAAAGCACTTTTCGGAAACAGTTTCCAGCAGCCTTTCATCGCCCCGCCTTCTTTGCCGTATACGTCTACAAAACAGATAACCCAACGTCCTAGCGATCCGCAATGAGGGCAAGTAGCCCCGCCTGGGCCAGCGTCTACGATTTCGGTTACGAGGGCGACTTCGGGTAAACTTGATACGGTCATGGCCTTGCTCCTTGAACTAAATTTATTTTCTCTTTACTCTTGAATTATAGCATATCGGTATCTATATGTCAATAGATTTTAGAGGTATTTTCAAACCAATTTCGATATTCATATGCTTGACAAAACAAGGTTTCAAAGCTATGATTAACTAGATACCGATATTGAAAGGAATGAACAATGCAAGAAAAATTAGACAAGAGTATACTTTTCCCACTGAGCCAAACGGAGAAAGAAATAATTATTCAACTGCAAGGACTGGAAGAGACTAAAGAAACCCGGAATGTTTTGCGGCGGGCCATGCGGCTATTGGCGCAAAAACACGGTTTAGAATTAGGTGAGGGGGTGTTTGCAGATAGAAGCCAGGGCAACCGATTGCCGAAACCAAAGAAGCCGCCTGCTGAGTGAGGCGGCATAGCATGATAAGCTATCATCCATTGTGACGAATGATACTTAATCATGCGTAAAAGAACGCTATTTCGATTTCCTCTTTTTGACCTCTACCGTTTCTAGCTGAGCCTTCATCTGGCTCTTTAATTTCAATCCGATTAAATAGCGGATGGATTAGATCGTATTTAACACGCTGGATTAGTTCTTTATTCCAGGCGTTGATCTCCCCTTGTGCGGCAAGTTCAATTTTCATAGTGGGCCATGCGGCGGCGATGGTACGGAGTAGCTCAATCCGGGCTGTCTGGCTACTTGCGGCGGCTATAGCGGTTTCCAGGGCGGCTAAACGGGCGGTGGTAGCCTGTCTATCCTGTTCTAGCTCTTTAATCTGTAATTCGTAATCCTCAAGGCTGGTAATCTCTTTTTGAAAAGCTAGATTTATCCTTTTACGGCGCGGTTCAATGGCGGCAATTTCTTTGCGCTCGGCCTCAAGTTGCAACTTTAACGAGGCTAGATTTTCGGCGTTACTGTCAGAGTGGATTAAACGCTCTGGTAACACGCCGGTGCTTTCTACTTCGCTACAAAGGCTATCAAGCTCGGCAACGGTAGCATCCCAGATGGTTTCGAGTTGCCAGCGATTAAGCTGACAGGTAGCAGGATTGGTGTTATGCGCTCGGCAAACTACGTGCTGCTTGAGGATGCCTTTTGTGTTGCGATAGCCGCCGCCGCTCACCATTGCCTTTTTGCAGTAGCCACATTTTAGCGTACCGACAAACGGATTGAGCGAACCGGCGCTGCGACCACCTGATAAATAGCGGCTGGCTTTGACGGCGTTCATTCTCTCAAATTCTTCGCTACTCCAGGGCCGGGGGAATTTGTGCGGGCCTTCGACACAATCAGGCAAATTTCTTTGTCTACCGTGCGTTACAAACCCGATGTAAAAGGGGTTAGTGCGGATGCGCCGGATTGTCATCAAATTAAAAGGGTTGCCAGTTTTCTGCACATACCCGGCTAAATTCCAGCGCACGGCTATTGCCCGGTCTGACAGGTGTTCGACTAGCACTAACCGGGGTAGGCTTTCTAAGAGGGGATAGGTAAGCGGATCGGGGACGCACAATTTCTCTACTCTGGCATGACCGGGGACGGGGCGTAATTCGAGAGTATAACCGAATGGTGGTTTCTGGTACATAAAGCGGCCCTGTTGGGTGTAGTTGCGCTTGGCAGTGGTGGCGCGTTCGGTACGCTGGCTTTGGTCAATCTCTGCCATTAGTGCAGTTAGCGTGTTCTGGATAAGCCCGGCTGTATTGCCCCGTTTGCCTCTGGCTTTGAAAGTTTCGGGCGGTTCCGGGGCAGAGGTATCTTTTGACAAATCCCGAATTTGCACACCGGCACGGGTTAGATCGTCATAGACGGCGCTGCTTATTCTCACTTTGCGACTGAGGCGATCACCGTAGCGAATAACCAGCACGTCAAATTTACCCAGTAGTGCGTCATTTATCATCTGCACGAAAGCAGGACGGCCCTCAAGGGTTTCACCTGTTTTACCGCGATCCTGGTACTCTGTAGTGGCTGTAAGGCCGTGACGGGTGGCCCAGGCGCGGCAATCGGCTAACTGTTCATCAATTGATACTTTATCGCTTGCAGCTTGCGCTTTAGTGCTTACACGTGCATAAGAAGCCCATCGAACCATGTGGTATACTTCCCTTAATAAATAAATTACAGGTTCAAGGCGCGTGGGTTTCGCGCCATTTTTATTTCTCGTTTTGTATTTCGGCCCATGCTTTTTGTAAAGCTGGTATAACTTCAACCGTTCGCTGAGCCAGTTGGTTTATTTGCCCGGCTGTAATGGTTGTCCAATTCTCTCCCGCCGCACTTGCACGGGGTAAGCGGAAAGTAAGACATTGGGAATTATCAGGGTTATTCTTTAGCCAGCAGTAGCCAGTAACAATTAAATACTCAGCCGTTGGTACGTCTTTAAACGCGGCTGTGACAGTCAACTTGAAACTATGCAAAGTTGATAACATTAGCTCTTTGTCAGGCTTGCCACTCGGCATTAAATAATTGATAGTAACGGTGTGGCCTTCGGTCTTTAGATCGTTCACCGTCACAAAAGCTACGCTGCTTGCGCCGTAGATAGTTTTAGCGGTAGTTAGCAAAGTAGTTGCTTCAGTCGGATACTTAGAGCCATTAACAATTTCACCCTTGCCCGCGTAGCCAGAGGGAATGGGAGCCGTGTTAGTTTCGGGCGAAATTAAAATAAAACCGATAACCAGGACAAAAATGAGGGCGAGAACGAGAATTAGAATTAAAACAGGCTGACGGCGGATCGGTGCGGTAGTGGGTTGCAAATTGCTCTCCTTGCTAAACCACTACTAAATTACTCAGGCGGGGGGGGGGGTACGTAGTGGCTTTCAATATCGAATGGAAATAACCAGCGCAAATCATCGAAAGCAATCTTTAAGGCTTCCTCAATTAACTGGTTTTTAACTATTTCTTGCTCAAGCTTGTTTAACCGGGTGCTTAAAATAAGTAAGGCTGGCTTACCAGGCCGGTTTGAAAATACACCACAAAGACAGTCGTAGTCCTCGAATATTACTTTAACTTCGGTCAAAAGTGTTTTCATATGATAGCCCCTAAAATGTAAAGGTGGGAATCCCGCCCATTTATTTCAATGGAACTATCATACCATGCTAAACATTACTTTGACGTTACAATTTCAGTTTTCATTAAATTTTAGTTAAATACGTACTATGCACTGTTTTTATGTTTACCCTCTTTTGTAAACTCAGACACATCTTCTTTTTTACGTCGCTCGGTTTTGGCACGGTCTTTAGCTAGAACTTCGGCCTTTTGAATTTCATCGTATTTATCTTCGACAGATTGGTTGTGCAACGCATCTAATTCGGCACGGCGGGCCGATAACATTGTTATAAATCTGTGAAGTAACTCTTCATCCTCCTCGATAAAAATATCAGGCAAAGTTACATACCTTTTGCCGCCCTGGTTCACTGGATTAGTACCATAAACAAGATACGAAACAGTTACCCCTAAAGCTTTAGCCAGTTTTTGACGTGTTTCAGCCGTTCCTTGCCTTGCACCATATTCAATTTTCTGCAAAGTCGGAAGGGCCATTTCTGCTTTTTCGGCAAGTTCTTCTTGAGTGAGGTGCAATTGCGCCCTCAACTCTTTTACCCTGCTACCTAGCGTATTCACTTTAATACCTTTCTCTCCGCCCTCGTTGCCCTACTACCTTCATTCTAATAAAATGGTACATTTTGTACAACGTACGATATGGGTTAAAATACAACCCAAAGCGCACTAAATTCGTGTAAAATACAACCCAAAGCGTATTGCATTGTTGTACATTCTGTACTATAATTATTTTGGAGGTAAAAGCACTAATGGAAAATATCCACGAAGATAAATTAACTAAATACCAGTTCTGGGTGCGCGAAAGCCTTTACGAAGAGGCGCGGCGGGTTGCTCCAAATCGCGGCGAAATGAGCGATCTAATGCGTGAAGGGCTTGAACTGGCTATAGCAGCCTGGAAACAACGCCGGGACGCTTACCAACGTTTACCAGAAACCGTAAAAGCCAGCTAAAGGGACAATCACATGAAAATCACCATCATACGCGGCAATCAGCCAACTCTGGCAAATATGCAAACCTTTGCTACTAACGTCACATGCCTTGCAAACTGGCTAAGGATAGAGCGGGCTAAAAGAGAGGCCGCCGAACAGCAACAGAAAGCAGAGGAAACCAAAAATGACGCTAATTCTTGAGCGCACTACGATTGACCGACTGACCGAGACTTACCCGCAAGTGCTAAAGCGGATTGTCTCCGAGCATTTCAACTTGAGCGATAGTGAGTACAACGAACACGGCGGTTATTTAATCCTCAAGCAAGAGGATACGTACTTCGCACTTTTCGCAAATACCGCTAAAACTGACACCTTTGAAGAGGCTCTCGAATTGTGCGCTTGTCAACTTGGCTGGATTTCTCAAGGGAGTGCAGATGATCGGGCGCTGGCTAAACGCTTTTGGGAAGAGGGACGGGCAATTGAGGCCAAACAAGTAAATTGGGGTTCTTAGCTATCAATAAATAAGCGAAACCGGGGCAGCAACCCCGGCTTACCATTTACCCACTATGAAAATCTAGGACATTCAATTGTTAAAGAGCAATCTTTAACTCTGTCCTTTCTTACTCTAATTGTACCGTATGTGAAATTTAGTTCAAGGCCCAATTTAGGGCCGAATAAGTGACAGTGGAATTGATACAAAACAGGGGCAAGGGTTATGAAAAACGACATCCAAGAAGCGTTGCAGGAACAGATCAAGGGTTCAGGGGCGATTGAAGAGGCTATCGCGCACGGTCAAATTGTGGTGTGCAACTGTGAGGATTGTCAGAAAATGCCACTCTTCCAGAACGCACCAACGCTGGATTTAATCAAATTAACACAAGAAGAAAATGAGGGAAAAAGTGAACGCACAAAACGGTAAAACGGATGAACTGGCGATAGTGCCTGTTGAGCAGCAAAGCGGCCTGGTGCGGCTTGTAGCTACTCCCGGTGAAATTGTACAGGCGTGGAAGGAATTTGACGCACTCAAGCCGCAAATTCTGGATAAGAGCGATTTGCAGAGGATTAGCGGGCGCGATGCTATCAAAAAAAGTGGGTGGCGCAAGATTGCAGCAGCGTTCGGTATCAGCCTCGAAACGGTGGAAGAAAAGCGGCTTGATAAAGAGGACGGCACTTTTACCAGTTCTTACACAGTTAGAGCGGTTGCACCCGGTGGGCGGCACTGTGACGGGGTAGGAGCCGCTTCCAGTAACGAAGCGAACTGCAAACAGAAGCCAGAACACAACACACCTGCTACAGCCTACACACGGGCGGCTAACCGGGCGATCTCTGATTTAGTCGGCGGTGGTGACGTAAGCGCGGAAGAATTAGAGGCAACCGGGCCAGATCAACTAAGCGATGCCTACTATAACCGTCTCCTGACCCTTGCAAGAGATATTCACGGCGAAGAGGGCCAGTTACTTACCGAAATGATAACCAAAGTCGGGCGACACTTTAGCCAGGATGACGCGGTAGCAATCGGCAAGAAGCTCGGCAAGCTGGCAATTAAACCCGCAATTGTTGACGGTGAAATTGTCCAGGATCGGGCAACCAAAGCCGCCGATATTCTCAACTCTTAACCAACCTAACACGGCCCGGTGCAAATCGGGCCAGGAGTCGCTATGTCTAAATCGAGTGAAAACAAACAGAAGAAAGAGCAACTAACGCCTTACGTTGAACCTGGTTGCATCAATTACAAACTGTTATATCGCCTAATGGAAACTAACCGGGCAATTGAGCAAGAACTAATTGCAGAGGTCGAACGGGCTACTTGCTTTGAAGCTTTAGACAAAGTGCGGGATCGGATGGATGAGCTTGACTGGACATTTCACCATCTACTGAAAATGAATGTCAGGGATGCGATAGTGCGGAAGATAGGGGAAATTTACAAGTGATAAACCAGATCATCAATGGCGATTGTTTAGAAGTGCTTAAAACTCTGCCTGCTAATTCAGTTGATGCACTCGTTACCGATCCGCCTTCGGGAATTTCGTTTATGGGTGCTGAGTGGGATAGCAACAAAGGCGGGCGTAAACAATGGGTAGCGTGGCTTACTCAAGTAATGGAGGAAGTTTACCGGGTGCTAAAACCGGGCGGGCATGGGGTTGTATGGGCTTTGCCGCGTACTAGCCATTGGACTGCTACCGCTTTAGAGGATGCTGGTTTTGAGATTAGAGACTGCATAGTACATCATTTCGGCTCAGGGTTTCCGAAATCATTAAATGTTTCAAAACAACTTGATCACATAGTCGGATCGGAACGGGGCAAAATACGCCACGCCCCTCGCCCTATTACAAGTGGAACTATAGCGGGAAAAACAGACACCAGGCCCTCAATTGAAAAAGCACGTGAAGTAGGCTATCACGAAACGGATGATAACACCCCTATTTCAGACCTAGCCAAGCAATATGACGGATTCGGTACAGCCTTAAAACCTTCATCCGAATTTTGGTGGTTAGTCAGAAAACCCCTAGAACGCGGCCTCAGTGTAGCAGCGAATGTTACCAAGTGGGGATGTGGCGCGATTAATATTGGCGCTTGTCGGATAGATAACGGCGAAAGCACACTCCATATACATAAAAATGGCAACGTGAGGCGAAATGCGAGTATGCATTTCGCCTCAGACACAGGTGCAACGGTATCCACTGGAAGCGATTTAGGGCGGTGGCCCTCTAACCTTCTCCTGTCCCATTCCCTCTTTTGTGTTGACACTGGGTGCGATCCGTCGTGCCCCATTGCGGCAATGGATGCTCAGTCGGGGGAGTTATCAGGGCAAGGCGGCAAAAACGCTACTAAAAACAAACTTACCAGCACAATCAATAAAAATGCTAGTAAAACAGTCAATCACACTTCATTTGATGATAGCGGCGGAGCATCCCGTTTCTTTCCTAACTTTTCCTATTCTCCAGAAGAATTAGATGAACTTTATTTTATGTTTCGCTACATTGCTAAGCCGTCACAAGCTGAGCGGAATAGCGGCCTTGATAGCTTGCCCGAAGCTGTAAAGGTTTACAACGGGCAGTCAGGGCAATCTAGCAAAGATATTAAACCGATTGAGGAAAGATTTACCACTGTAACCCGCAACACACATCCAACCGTAAAAAGTTTTTCACTTATGAGTTGGCTTTGCAAGCTTGTGGGAGTACCGGGCGGCGTAATTCTCGATCCGTTTACCGGGTCTGGTAGCACTTTAGTTGCTGCTTACAAAGCTGATTTTAATTACATCGGGATTGAGCGCGAACCACTCTACTGTGAAATAGCACAACTAAGGGTAGACGGTGCTAAAGGTTTATTCAAATTTAGCGAACTGGAAGAGGTGGCAGTATGACAGACCGAACATGGCGAAATAACACCGGGCATCTCAAGGCTAACATCTTAGGCGGGCCGGGTGCGAACGCTCTCCGGCAAACTCCAAACGTGCCGAATTTACCGATTGCGGCACGTGAGATCAACGGGGCGCGGTATGAGGTTCACAGCGTCGAGGGGCGATTGGAGATAACTCAGCAGGTTATTTCCGAAATAAAAAATTACATCGGGCGGGTGGAGCATAGCGGCGATGAGTACCTGGCACTTTATGACCGTTCAGTGCGGAATCTGTTCCCGCTTACCAATAGCTTTGCTTTCTCGGATACGGGACTGAGTGAGGCTATCGGCTGGATTGTAGAGCAAGCGGAAAAGGAAGAGGCGGATCGCCTGGAACGTGGCTGGCAAAAGTTGAAAGCTAAGATTTTAGCAGAATTGAAGGCACTGGACAATGAAAACTAAAGAACGACGCACGCCTTATACAAACTATCTCAACTGGGCTGACAAGGTCAAAACTTTCATTCGGATTTACCGTGATACGCACGGCAACGGACCAACGGTTAGAGAGATTCAAGAGGCGCTTGGAGTAAGCAGCACAAGTGTAGTGGATGCGTGGTTGAACAAACTGGTTAGCCGGGGTGAACTTATACGTACACCGGGCCAGGCGCGTTCGTTTCGCTTGCCAGAGCCAGCACGCGATCCAAAGGCGACGGCTGAAAGGCTCATTCGAGAACTAGACCCGGCTGAACTGGGAATAGTGTTTATCCGGCTGCACGATCATCTGTTTCAGGACGGTGCGAAATGAGCGATCTTGAGCATGATTTGCAACTACGCACAGCTAAAAAGTTTGAGGGTTACGGCTGGATCGTAGTACGTCAAAACGCCGGGAAAGCTTATAGCATAAACGGAAACCCGATAAAACTTGCACCTGCTGGAAGTAGTGATCTTCTAGTGCTAGTGCCGAATGGTGAAGTAGTGCTGCTTGAACTTAAACATGGCGACAACACCCTGAACGATAACCAGAAACGGATGCACGTCTGGTACAACTGGCTAGGCCACAAGGTTGTAACAGCTTATACGGACAAAGAAATAGACCACGCTTTTAAGGATTATCCGAAGCCGGGCTATAAACCAATCAGGACACTAATGGATCAGGCAGTGAAGCATAAACAACGTACTCCAAAGGGATATGAATCTTTTGAGGATTGGCTAGGGAAGGAAGCGATATGAACTATTCTTTAGGTTTCAATAATGCTTCCACATCCGAACGCCGGAACGTCAAACGCCGGGGCCGTTTTAATAGCGGGTTATCGGTTTCAATCGGTTTAATTTTTCCTTCAACTATCAGCCTTTGCAAAGTAGTGCGGCTGATATTGAGTTCGTCAGCAACTTGTTTCGCGCTCATGGTTTCTTCCTCCATAAATTACCTTACCTTTATCAAATAGATAAAGGAATTGTAGCACAAAGGAATAGACTATACAAGCGGTGCGAATAGTGGTATAATGGAATATAGGAACAAAGATATAGAGGAATGTTCCTATCAACTAACACAAGGAGAAAGTGATTTACATGGCTTTACCCTATGAGGATTTCAACCAAATGCGATTTATCAGGCCGGTTTTATTCCAGCAAGGAGATGAGAAAACTAGCCTCCTATCCCTGATTGAACAATTTCAAAAACAAATGCTGAAAGCGCCTCCACATCAGCGCAACTTCATCTGGACTAAGGACAAGATTGACGCATGGGCAGATAACCTGATGCACGGGGCAAACGGTGAGCCTACCGCCGCACCTATTGGGTTTATGGCTACTTACCAGATACGAGACACCGGGGAATATTTCCTCAATGACGGCTTCCAACGTCTTAATGCTACCCTAGAATTTCTGAACACGGGGTACAAACGGTTCAAGATTACAGAGGAACAGGCCCGATTAGTCGTTCAGGGCTACAAGGTGCTAGTTACTCATAGGATTTACGACAAACCTACCGAGGCACTTTACTGGTTTCAGGTGATGCAACTAGGAACGCCGCTTACACCCTACGATTTCTGCAAGGGTTTCCTTGAGTACCTTGACCCTACGGTTAATTGGATGCCTACCTTAGAAGATTTCCATATTTTTATGGAAAACTTGGCAAAAAAGTATGCACCTGGGCAACAAGGTTTCAACGACTTCAAGAAAAGTGTGCTACGCCGCCATAATTACGTTTTGCTTTACAATTGGATTACTCGGCCTAAATCGCCCTTTTCGCACAACAGCGTATCCCCTATCACTTCTAGGGAACTCAAACTTGCCGATGTTACTAAAGGCAAAATGATTGAGCAAAGGCTAGGGGTTGAACTTACCCGGTTAGGTTTTGTGAACGCATTGAACGAAATCAAGACGTTCCAAATATTCCTGGAAAGCAGAGGGGCAGCTATTGGACGGATTTCCCGTGAAGTTTCTAACCCTCACTTACTGCGTGGTATTTCCCCCGCTTCTTTTCGCTGGTTTTTGGGCGTGGCGACATGGCATCGTAACAACAACTTTAGCAATTATGAGATATTGGAGGATTTCATAAAATTGGTCATATCGAATATGGAAACCTCCGCAGAAGTGCGAGTTGTAGATGCCGCAGGCAATGCCGTATTCAAGCGTTCTCTAAAATTGCAAGTTTCAGAATTAGCAGAAATTGCACGAAAGCTCGGGCATCCCCCTTATGCCAACTGGAAGGCCAACGGGCGTTAGGTTTTATCAGGGCGGGTATAACAGCCCGCCTTTATGGGAGATTATATGCAACTACAACTTAACCAGATACGAACAGATGGCGGCACACAACCTCGTGCAACTATAGACCAGTTCAAAGCCGAAGAATACGCAGGAGATATGCAGAACGGCGCAAAATTTCCGCCTGTAACTGTTTTTTATGATGGTGCTGATTATTGGCTTGCAGATGGTTTTCACCGGGTTAAGGCTGCCAAGCTTGCCGAAAAGGGCACAATCGAGGCAACGGTAAAACAAGGTACGCGCCGCGATGCTGTGCTGTTCTCAGTGGGAGCAAACTCTGATCATGGTCTGCAACGTACCAATGACGACAAAAGGCGGGCCGTTAAAACTTTGCTGGGAGATGAAGAATGGCTTAAATGGAGTGATGCAAAGATAGCCAAACAAACCAAAACTAGCCCGCCGTTTGTGGCGAAATTAAGAGACGAAATAAACCTCACTATAAACGTTTATAGTGAGAAACACGCCGGAAAAAAGTACACCACCAAACACGGTACTACTGCGACCATGAAAACTGGCAACATCGGGCGGCGCTCAGCCGTAGCCACCATGCCAGCAACCGTACCTGTCGCCCCTACTGCGGTTTTAGATGAGCCGGAGCCGATTTACACCGCACCTCTTACCGATCTAATTCCTGAAGAAGAGGCCGATTTACCTGTTGAACTGCCAGAAGAGGAACCGACTGTTGATCAAAGGGTAGCAGCTTTTGTTACCGACTGGCAAAATCAGGAACTTATCAACCTGACGCAAGGCCAGCGCAAATCTTTGATTGATGGCATTTTGCAACTTTTTGATTCAACTTATTAACAATGTTAGTTCAAGAAAGTATGAGGTACTCCGTATAAGCGATAGGTAACGAGTTCCGCTCAAGAATGAGGGACATGAGATTTTCACAAGTATTTAAGAGAATTTACTTTACAAACATCTGGCGGGTTAGTCGGGAAATTAGCCCGCCACTATCGGAAATTGGTTTTGAAAATTAGGGGCATGGTTTTATGACAGACGAAATACGCGACGCAAGAGGATCACACTGGTTTTATCAGGATAACGAGATAGTGGATTTATACGGCCCCAAAATAGGGGCTTATGCGATTGCGGTTTATACCGTGCTGGCAAGGCGGGCGAATGATACTACTCAACAATGTTTCCCGTCTTATTCCAGTATTGGTAAATCCCTATCTATTTCTCGTAACGCCGTCATACAAGCGTTGCGTAAGTTGGAGGAACACGGGCTGATTAAGATTGAAACCCGCATCAATCCAGATGACGGCGGGGTTACTTCTAATCTCTATACTTTGTTAAAAGTTAGAAAAGATTACCCCCCGGTACTCCACAAGGACGGGGGTAGTACCCCACAAGTACCGGGGGTAGTACCTGTGAAGGACGGCCCCGGTACTCCACAAGTACCCGAAGAAGACTCAATTAAAAAGACTAATTTTAATAAGACTAATAGAGAGAGTGTTAACGCGCAAGCGCCTGTAAGTTTTAGCACTAAGGCACATAACCCACTCAATCCAGAGATAGAACAGTTCAAGGGGAACTGGATTAAGACACTTGATCTTAGCTGCCCCTCTGATAAATGGATTGATACCCACATAGCCCTTTATGGCAAAAAGGCCATGCTGATAGGAATTTACGAGGCCGGGAACGCTAAAGCACCTGTCAGGAACAAAAGTTACATAGTAGCGATTGCCAGAGATTTAAGCCCTGAACGATTGGAGGAATTTACCGATGACGGATACCCTAAACCAAAAACACAATTTAGCCGAACAACCAACGGAAGAGGATCAACTCTGGGTGGAAATGGAAGCCGCACGAAAGCGCAAAGCGAATTTGAACGGCTCCGAGCTTTACCAGCCGAGCAACAGCCCAACGGTGGAAAATACCTCTTTAACAAGCCCCGCGCCGTCCTTAATGGTTGAACGTGACAACTGGGCTGGCACTGGCATAACCGATATAGCCGCAAAAATAGAGGCGAAAGCCGCCAGGATTAAGATGTTACGCGGGGATGAACTCAAAGCGAATAAGCAACGCCGGGAAGATGAGGAAAAGTTACAGGCAGATCGGGAATGGAATAGCCGCCTGTTACTGGCTAATCTACCGACTGAGGGCCGGTTGAAAGATGTGACGCTTAGCAGTTATCTGCAAACCGAAAACGGACGCGAGCCTTACTTACGCTATATCGGGCAATGGCTCAAGAAATGGCCGGAATGTAAAACGGGCATGGTTTTAGCAGGTGAAAAGGGATTAGGTAAAACCGGGCTGGCTATCTCAATCGCTAAACGGGTGATGCAAGAAAATCCCGGCGTTAATGTCTCGTTTATCAAGGTTTCTGCTTTAGCCAATGCCATTAGCCAGGGCTGGCGGCTAAAAGACAACAGTGATAACGAGATTGTCAAAAGGCTGGAGCGGGTAAAGCTACTCGTGTTGGATGACCTGGGGGCAAGCCATAAGGCATTAGCCGAATGGGATGAAAGCAGCCCACTCGCAAGGCTTTACGACATCTTAGATACCCGGTACGACATGGAACGCCCAACTATCATCACTACGAATTGTGTTTCGGAACTGGAATTGGAGTTAATCGTAAACGCCCGGAATCTGGAAAGAATTTTAGATTGTGCCAAGTTTCTAGTCTGCACCGGGCAGAACTTACGCAAGGGAGTTGACTAGGATGTTTACACGGGAGTCAGTGATGGAAGAATGGAAACTTAACAGCCTCGTTAAGTTTGACAAAGAGCGCAATGATTTTACCTACACTCTAAAGGGTAGGCAGAAAATTAAAAATATAACATACGTACCTTTTGAGCAAGCAAGATGTGAGGCCGAGCATCGGTGTGCGGCTATTACGCCTGAATTACTTACCTCAATGTACCGACTTATTATGCAATGTCAGGGTTATTTTGGATTTCCTGAAATGTATGACTTTGACGAACTGGCTAAAACTGTTGGGGGAGTTGCAGACAGGTTAAGCGAATTAAATATATCTTTTTACACTGGGTATGTTTCATTTTTGCCTGAGCCAGAATAGGAGTAACCATCATGGCAGAAATCTATAAAGTTACACCAGAAGAGATCGCCCGCCGTCGCAAGCGGATTTTAACCCCGCCTGATCCGACTGTTCTGGAAGAGATACGCAAGGCGCGGTGTGAATGGTTGAGACTACACGGGAAAGATAAGCCAGCACCGCCACTATGGGAAAAGCTGAAAATCCCAAAGTTACGAGTAGTTGACCCCTGGGAGTGATAGGGCAAAATCGGAAAAATCGACAGATAGCGCAAGCGGTCAAAAGAGTAACTTTTTGGAATTGTCCTTCCAGTTAGTTTAGTTGTTACACTTATCACAAGAAAATTGAGGTCAAAATGAGTACGGAATTAAGAACACATTGCCCTGATTGTACCCAACTTTGGCAGAACTGCCATTGCAACGATGATTACGAAGATAGGGAATGTGGTTGGCCTGGGTGCGGTTGTGAGGTATATGAGGTTTGTAGCGAAGTAGAAGATGGTTTAGGGCTAGTGTATTGTCCTGAATGTGGTGGTGAGCTTAGTTGGTTTCAGGATAGCCAGAACAGGTTGCAAAGTTGGTGTGATGAGTGTAGCTGGTGAGCCTAAGAATAGCTTATGACAATCGCTCTTGTCAAAAGAGATAACAGAAAGTGAGGTCAAAATGATTGTTGGGGAGAAACCATTAGGCCGTAAAGCTTACGGTAGCATACCACATTTACCCGGTAGTAGGCTAGGGCCGGGCGACCATTCATGCCACATCGGACAGGAAAAGATTTGTCTAACCAAAGCTCGTGATAAGAACGATAAAATTATTGTCACTGAGAAGTTAGACGGTTCTAATGTCTGCGTTGCAAATATTGGTGGCGACATAGTAGCTTTAGGTCGGGCCGGGTGGAGGGCTTATAGTTCTCCTTATTTGCAGCATCAATATTTTGCTGTTTGGGTTAGTCGCAACCTCGAACGATTTTACGAGATATTACAACCCAGCGAAACCCTACACGGTGAATGGTTAGCCCAAGCACACGGGACTAAATACGAACTTACGCATGAACCATTCGTTATTTTTGATTTGATGCAAGATGGGAAACGGTTGCCGTTTGAGGAATGCATCTCACGATGCTCCCAGGTTGATTTAATTACTCCGAGAATTATTCATACTGGCGGGGCGGTTGCTCTTAATGAGGTTCTGGCAAGCCTGGAAGTTAGTGGGCATGGCGCTATTGAGCCAGTAGAGGGCGCAGTATGGCGGGTTGAGCGTTTCGGTAAGTATGATTTTATGGCTAAATGGGTTAGGCCGGATAAAGTAGACGGTAAATACTTGCCCGAACTATCGGGCGGCGAACCTGTTTGGCATTGGAAACCATAGTAACTTGAGGTAAATGGACAGGGAAATAAGGCACTAAAACAGGCATATACTAACCTTATTTCGAGGCGCAAGGAAGTTTGGAAATAAGGCTATTACAAGGAACGGTCATTCCTTGTAATAGCCAATAGTTATATTAACCAATACTAAGTGACGTATTTAGAGTGAAGGGAAGGGACAAACATGGAACATCTTTGTAAGAATTGTAACAAGGACATCTCGAATCGCAAAGCCTCTGCCAGAATTTGTGTAGAGTGCGACAAAGAACGGGAACGGGATCGCAAGCGGAAGATGCAAAAGTATTACGCCGATAAAAATCCGAGCGGTTTTCGGCCTGTAGGACAATCCAGCATCACGCCCGACACTGACCGCTTAGCAGCATCTAGGGTTAAAGGTGGTGGCAGCCGTAAAGCCGCACTCTCTAAAACCGCCAATGGCATAGCACACCGCGCCCGCACCCAGTCGGAAATCAAGAGCCAGATTGAACGTGAGTACGCTTTACGCAAGGAAGCCGCACTACTGCCTGACAAGCTTAGGGCTGAAGGTATAACTGTACACGTCCGCGTAAGCAGCGAAGCCCTCAAGCACCTGGATAAACAGGACAGGCGCACTTACGAACGCGGCACTAAGGCTGGTTTTCAGGTGTTGCCAGAGCCACGCCATTACAGCCTGGCCGGTCAGGATCGGTTGATCAATTACATCGGTTTTGTAGTTCGTTAGTTTAAGAGAAAGGTGAAGTGAGAATCATGACTACGGATAAAACACAAGTGAATTTAGCAGAGGCAGCACGGGAACTTAACAAGGCGGCTGAGGACGTTCTATACAACGCCCACAAAAACCGTGCGAACGCCCCGGAAGGTATGAGCCTTGTAGATGATGAGGGCATTATCAAGCTTTGTGCCGAATTTGAGAAAATGCGAGAAGCATTACAGGTTTTCTGGAATGAGTACGTTCCTGAAAAGAAAGCCAGTTAGGGGCTTTCAATGCAAGAGATTGAACCACTTTACCTGTTACCCCACGAATACCGCCGCTGGTACTGCCCGGTGTGCGGGTTGCCTTCCGTCACTTTAACCTTT
>Ga0310810_10000341_pt1 | contig 49099 bp, 50 predicted proteins | sample NCmetagenome_FD_207641 | JGI IMG/M metagenome (GOLD analysis project Ga0310810, IMG submission 207641) | Soil microbial communities from experimental microcosm in Duke University, North Carolina, United States - NC | ecosystem: Engineered > Artificial ecosystem > Soil microcosm > Unclassified ...
GCGCTCAGGGCGCGGCGCGCCGACCTAGCACCGGCAAAAAGACGCTGCAATCGCGCCATCCCGCCGCTATAGGGCCGCAACTTTCCCTATTTGGAGCAAACTCATCATGCGCGTCGGTGTGCCGAAGGAAATCAAAGTTCATGAATATCGCGTCGGCCTGACACCCGCTTCGGTGGCCGAGCTGGTCGCGCATGGTCATGAAGTCTTCGTCGAAACCAAGGCTGGGAGCGGAATCGACTGCCCGGACAAGGCCTATGAGAGGGCTGGCGCAACCATCCTGCCGACCGCGGCGGACGTGTTCGCCCAGAGCGACATGATCGTAAAGGTGAAGGAACCGCAGCCGCAAGAAATTGCGATGCTCGAGCCGCGCCACCTGCTGTTCACCTACCTTCACCTCGCTGCCGACAAGGCGCAGGCCGAAGGGCTGATGAAGTCCGGCGCCACCTGCATCGCCTATGAAACGGTAACGTCGCGCAGCGGTGCGCTGCCGCTGTTGAAGCCGATGTCCGAAGTCGCGGGCCGCATGTCGGTCCAGGTCGGCGCCCACTATCTCGAAAAGGAGCCGGGCGGGCGCGGCGTCCTGCTGGGCGGCGTTCCCGGCGTTGCCCCAGCCAAGGTCGCGATTCTCGGCGGCGGCGTTTCCGGCGTCAACGCGGCGCAAATGGCGGTCGGCATGCGCGCCGACGTCACCATCTATGACATCAGCAATGAGCGGCTGGCCGAGCTCGACATGTTCTTCGGCTCGCAGATCAAGACCGCATACGCCTCGCGGGATGCCATCGCCAATGCCGTGCAAAAGGCCGAGCTGGTGATCGGCGCGGTCCTGGTTCCGGGCGCGGCGGCTCCGAAGCTTGTGACGCGCGAAATGCTGAAAACCATGAAGCGCGGGTCGGTGCTGGTCGATATCGCCATCGATCAGGGCGGCTGCTTCGAGACCAGCCATCCGACTACCCACTCCGACCCGGTGTTCGAGATTGACGGGATCATTCACTATTGTGTGGCCAATATGCCGGGTGCGGTGGCGCGGACCTCGGCGTTCGCGCTCAACAACGCAACGCTACCCTTCGCAATCAAGCTCGCGAACCTAGGGGCGGAAGAGGCAATGCGGCAGGATCCGCACCTCGCCAACGGCCTCAACGTTTCGGGCGGCAAAATCCGCCACGAGGCGGTCGCCGAAGCGCTCGACCTGGCTTACGAGCCGGCCTGATCCGTTGCGGGGGGCGCTGAGATCGGCGTCCCCTGCGTCATCAGCAGCAAGCCATCCTCGATCATCGGCCGCCAGCTGGCATTGGCTGGGGCGTCGGCAAGGATTTCGCGCCACAGCCGTACCGCTTCTTCGGGGTTGCCCGAACGCGCTTCGGCCAGCCCCAGGAAGAATGGCGGCGCTGGGTAGCCGGGCGCGAGCTCCATAGCGCGGTTGAAGGCGAAGCGGGCCGACGGAGTCAGCGTGCGGGCATGGTCGGTAAGCGCATTGCCGAGCCCGACCCACAATTTATAGTCATTGGGATATCGCGCGACCTGCGCACGAAGGAGGTTCGCGGCATCCTCCGTATTGCCGCGCGAGGCTAGCGCATCGGCCATGTTGAGCCAGGCGTCCGAACCGTCGAACTGGCCCATCAGCGCGTGACGGGCGCCGGTGAGCGGCATTGGCGGTTCTCGATCCGTGGTAGCTCGTGGGCTGCCACTCAGGTCCGGACGACCCTGCACCGCATATCCGGCGCAGCCAAACGCGATCGCCGCCGCAGCCAGCGTCAGCAGTGGGCCCCGCAACTTCATGAGCCACAGAAGACCCAGCGTCAGCGATGCCAAAAGGCCGAGCCACGCGAAAGTCATCAGCCGCGCCTCCTTACGAGCCGCTTGCGCAGCAGCCAGGCTCCGGCGAGCACCAACAGCAGCGGCGCCGCCCATAACGGCCAGGTCAGCGGTTCCACCGGCGGCCGATAGCTGACCCAATCGCCGTAGCGCTCGATCAGCCACGCACGAACCTGATCGGGCGACTCGCCTGCTGCGATCCGTTGCCTGACCAACGCGCGCATGTCGCCGGCTAGCTCGGCATTGCTGTCGGCGATCGACTGCCCCTGGCAGACCAGGCAACGCAATTCCTCCATCAATGCCTTGGCCCTGGCCTCCTGGGCCGGATCGGGAAGCTGCTCGTTGGCCCAGCGCGCGGGCGGCAAGCTGCTGTCGGCGAGTGCAGGCGACGCGAAAAGGAGAAGGAGCGTAAGGATTACCCTCACCTGGCCTCCTCCCACTGTTTGATCAGTGCCGATACGTCACCGGGCTCGATGGGGCCCATATGCTGGTACCGAATGACGCCCTTGCCATCGATGATGAAGGTTTCAGGCACGCCCGATGAACCCAAGGCCAATTGGGCCCGGCTTTCCGGGTCTGCGCCGATCCGCATAAATGGGTCGCCGCGTTCCGCCAGGAACTGCGCCACATCCTCCGGCCTGTCCCTGACCGCGATGGCGTCGATCGCGACGCCCCTTGCCTTGAGCTCGGCCAACAGCGGCGCTTCGGCGATGCAGGGCACGCACCAGCTGGCAAAGACGTTGACCATTCTCGGCGACCCGGATGCCAAATCCTTCGACGATAGACCGGGCTTGCCGGGAACGGCGGAAGCCAAAGTAAAGGCGGGCACGGCGCGGCCGATCATCTTCGACTGGATCTTCTCGTCAGCCGGGCTGCTCAGCCGCCACGCCACCGCACCGACGAACGCGAAAAGAATAAACAGAGGCAGAAAGCGTGTCAGGCGATTCATTCGGACGCCTCCGCTCGGTAAAAACCGTGCGACCGCCGCCGGAATACCCGCCCCAGCAATGCCAGGCTGCCCCCGAGCGCGATCAGGAAACCGCCGAGCCAGATCAGGGTAACGAATGGCTTCCACCAAAGCCGAAGCTGCCAGCGGCCCTGGTCGCTCGGTTCGCCGAGCACGGCGTAAAGCTGTCCATTCCAGCTGGTGTCGATCGCTGCCTCATTGGTGGTGGTCGGCGGATCGACGAAGTAGCGGCTTTGTGGCCTGAGGACCGCTACGCCAGATCCGCGCGATGCGCGAAGCTCCGCTTCGAGCGCGGTCCAATTTGGACCGGCCAAGGGAAGGACCTGGCGAAACTCGACCAACCATGGTCCGATTTCGACCCGATCCCCCGGGCGCGCCGCAGTCAGTTTCTCCTGGGTGAAGGCGCTGTCTGATGCCATGCCAAGGATTGCTACAGCAACACCGAAATGCGCCAGCGCCATGCCCCAAATCGGAAGTGGAGTCCGGCGCAGCGATCGCCCGACCAGCGGCAACAGGCTGGCGGGGAGCAGTGCGGCGCCGATCATTAGCCCAAAGCGCGGCAAGATGCCGATGCCGGGCGCAAGCAGGATGGTGCCAATCAGCACGGCGGTCGCTACCAGCAAGCCCGGCGCAAGTCTCGGCAGGATCGGCTTGGCATCTCGTCGCCATTTGAGCTGCGGAGCAATCAGCATCAGCGCGGCCAGGACCAAAGCAAGAGGACTGGCGACGCTATTGAAATAGGGCGGACCGACCGAGAGCTTTTCGCCCGACAGCGCTTCGGCGACCAGCGGATAGAGCGTCCCGACGAACACGATGCCGAGGATCACCGACAACAGCAGGTTGTTTGCGACCAGCCCGCCCTCGCGACTGACGATCTCGAACGGAGCGCCTTCCTTCACATGGGCGATGCGCAGGCCGAACAGCGCCAGCGCGGCGCCAATGTAGAGGGCCAGCAAGGCCAGGATAAACGTGCCGCGAAGCGGGTCGACCGCGAAAGAATGTACAGAGGTCAAAATGCCGGATCGAACCAGGAAGGTGCCGATCATCGACATGGAAAAGGCGACCAGCGCCAGCATCATCGTCCAGGCGCGCAGGCCTCCGCGCCCGGCAAGCACATTGACGCTGTGCAACAGCGCGGTCGCGGCAAGCCATGGCATCAGGGAGGCGTTTTCGACGGGGTCCCAGAACCACCAGCCACCCCAGCCAAGCTCATAATATGCCCAGTAGCTCCCGGCGGTGATGCCGAGTGTCAGCAGAACCCACGCCCCCAGGACCCACGGCCTCATCGCGCGGGCGATGGCGGGGCCGACGTTGCCTCGGATCAGCCCGCCAACCGCCAGACTGAAGGCAACCGACAGGCCGACATAGCCGAGGTAAAGCGTTGGCGGGTGGAAGGCGAGGCCTGGATCCTGCAGAAGCGGGTTGAGCCCGCGGCCGTCGAGCGGCGCCGGATCGAGCCGCTCGAACGGGTTGGACGCAATGAGCAGGAATGCGAAGAAGCCCAGCGCGAGCGAAGCCTGCGCGCCGAGGCTGGCACCGAGCGTTTTATGATCGAGGCGGCGTTCGAACAGCGCGACGATCGCGCCGGCCACGGCCAGTACCGTTACCCAGAGCAGCATCGAGCCTTCGTGGTTCCCCCAGGTGCCGGCGAATTTGTAGAGCCACGGCTTCCGGCTGTGGCTGTTTTCGGCGACGAGCAGGACGCTCATGTCGCTGCGCAGGAACAGCTCGATCAGCGCCGCAAATGCGAGGAGTGTGATCAGGCCTTGTGCCACTGCGACCGCGCGCACCGCCCGGATCGACTTTCCCTGCTCGCCGCCCAAGCCACAGGCCAGCGCCAACTGCAACGCGGCCAACGCAGCCGCTAGCCACAGCGCAGCAAGTCCCGCTTCCGCGATCACTGCGCAGCTGCTTCGTTGGCCATTTGCGGCGGCATGTAGCGCTCGTCATGCTTGGCAAGAATATTGTCGGCGACGAATAGGCCATCGGGCTGAAGGCGGCCTTCCGCGACCACGCCGTTTCCTTCCTTGAAGAGGTCCGGCGCGATCCCGCGAAAGACGACGGGAGTTTCGGCCTTCATGTCACTGACCGTGAAGCGGACAGTAAGGCCATCCGGGTCGCGCCGAAGCGATCCTTTGACCACCATTCCTCCCAGTCTCATCGCCTTGTCCGCTGTCGCCTTGCCTGCGACGATGTCGGACGGGGTTACAAAGTAAGCGGCGCGGTCCTTGAGGCCCCACAGGGCCAGCAAGACGGCGCCAACCATCGCGAGCACGGCAAGGGTGACTAGCACGAGCCGCTGATGCTTCGGACGAACCATCATCGAGGGCGCTTGGCTGCCTCCGCGTCCGCTTCAGCGTTGCGCATCGACAGCCAGGCCCAGGCAACCAGTCCAACCGTGGCCAGCGCGGCCAGGCCATATGCTGCCGTGACGAAGGCCCACTGGTTCATTCGGCGGCACTCCGGCGGAGCCGGGCTTCCAGCTTGGTGCGGGCGAGGTCGGCGCGCATTAACATCAACACGGCGGCTGCAAATATGGCAGTGAAGCCGATCATGGTCAGCGGCAACGGCCACAGCAGTTCCGGCGCAATGGTTGAGCCCTGGGTGATGCTGATCGACTGTCCCTGGTGAAGCGTGCGCCACCACAGAACGGAATAGTGAATGATCGGCAGGTTTGCCGCGCCAACCAGCCCGAATAGCGCAGCCATCCTCCCTTCTCCGCCGCGTTCCCGCTCTGCCGATGTCAGGGCGATGTACCCGAGGTAAAGAAAGAGCAGGATTAGCATGGACGTCAGCCGCCCGTCCCACTCCCACCAGGTGCCCCACGTCGGCCGGCCCCATATCGATCCCGTCGCAAGGCAAAGCGCCGCGAAAGTCGCACCGGCGGGCGCAACCGCCCTCCCTGCCACCGCAGCGAGCGGATGCCGCCACACCAGCTGGCTGATCGAGGCAGCGGCGATCGATGCCCAGCCGGCCATCCCCAACCAAGCAGCGGGAACATGGATGTAGAGGATGCGAACGGTTTCGCCCTGAAGATAGTCGGGCGGCGTGACGGCAAGGCCACCGTATACGCCTGCCAGCAAAGACAGTGCGCCGACGCACAGCAGCCAGGCCGTTGCGGGCCGGGCTAGCTTAAGGAAGCGGGCTGGGTTGGCGTAACCGTGCATGGTGGCTTGTGCCGCGACCTAGCGGACCCCTGCCCTTCCTTCAATTAGCACCGAACGATCAACGACGCCCGATCAGTTTCTGGGCCATGGCGTCGGCAACACAGGCCGGATCCTGCTCGGTCGCGGCGCTCTCCGCCCAGATTTGCTCGAGGCGGCCCGGAATTGCTTCAATCCGCGAACGAACCAGCTCTGGCCCGCCGTCGCCAAGAAATTCGGTTGATACGTTGATGATGCCGCCCGCGTTGATGACATAGTCAGGCGCGTAAAGGATACCGCGCGACTGCAGCCTGCGGCCATCTGCAGCAGTCGCCAGCTGGTTGTTGGCGCCGCCCGCAACGATTGGAGCGTTGAGCCGCGCAATCGACTGTTCGGTCAGGATCGCGCCGAGTGCGCATGGACTGACGACATCCGCCTCGATGAATAGAATGTCGTCCGGCGTCACCACGTTGCCGCCGGTTTCGGCGGCAAGAGCCTCTGCGCGACCGCGGTCGACGTCTGCGATCGAGAGCCTCGCGCCTTCAGCCGCCGCCTGGCGGGCGACGCCCCCGGCGACGCTGCCCGCGCCCTGCAACGCGATGTGCAGGCCATTCAGGCTGTCCTTGCCCAGTGCCCGCTTTACCGCCGCCTTGATTCCGAGGAACACGCCGAGCGAGGTGTGGGGACCAGGATCGCCGCCAACTTCCCCGCCGCCGACCGGAAGGCCCGCGACAAACCTGGTTTGCTTCGAAATCTCGATCATGTCGGCGACCGACATGCCGACGTCTTCGGCAGTGACATATTTTCCGCAAAGGGAATCCACTGCAGCGCCGAAGGCGGCCAGCATCTCCGGGGTCTTGGTGCGTGTCTTGTTCGCGAGCACGACCGCCTTGCCGCCACCCAATGGCAGGCCGGCCATGGCGTTCTTGTAGCTCATGCCGCGCGACAGCCGCAGCGCGTCGGTGAGTGCGTCCGCGTCGTCGGCGTAGTGCCACAGCCGCGTGCCGCCGGCGGCCGGCCCAAGATGCGTGGAATGCATTGCGATAATCGCGCGCAGCCCGCACTTCTCATCCGTGACGAAATGCAGCGCTTCGTGCGCGTCGAAATCGGGAAAGCCCCAAGGGGTGTTCATGGATCGCCTAACCACCTGTCCGGCAAAGGAAAACTGGGGCGATCGACGGGACTTGAACCCGCGACCCCCGGTACCACAAACCGGTGCTCTAACCAACTGAGCTACGATCGCCATGAAGCGCCTTGGATAGGGCGCGGTGGCTCCTTAAGGAAGCACACCAAGCTTGGCAAGCAATAGCGAGAGGAGCCTGCGATGGCCAATGTGACGATGCAGAAATTCGGCTATCCGGACAGCCTGTTGCGGGAATTCGAACATTGGGTCGTGTTGCTTCGCCCCGGGCAAGTGACGCTGGGCTCCCTTGTCCTGGCGGCCAAGAGCGACGTCACGGCTTTCGGCGCATTGCCGTCGGAGGCCCACGCCGAGCTGGCCATCATCAGCCGGGAAATCGAGGCCACGCTTCGGGCAGCGATCAACTATGACCGGATCAACTATCTGATGTTGATGATGGTTGATCCAAACGTTCACTTCCATGTGATTCCGCGCTATCAGGGTTCGCGCAGTTTCGACGGCCTTGATTTTGAGGACAAGGCTTGGCCCGGCCCGCCTGATCTCAAGTCAGCAGTGGAAATCCCTGTTTCGACAACTGAGAACTTACGCAAATTGTTGATAGAGGGCTGGCTAATAGGCTATTAACTCTCTTTGTAATTCAATGGTATGATATCGCTTGCGCGAGCGAAACAACCGGAGCATCCCTCCCTTGGGGAGAACAGGATGACGATTCGACGAGCCCGCTCGCCGGCGGAGGCTGGCGTGAGCCTGGGTGACACATTGCTGAAGGCAGGCTTGGCTCCAAAATTCGTGGAGCTGTTTATCCAGATGCCGCACAAGCTGGTGCACGTCGAACCGCGACGCCCGTTTCGCGAGCCCGGCGCACCGCGTGACGAGGTAATGCTCGTACGAGCTGGCATTCTCGCTAAATTCAAAAGTGACGGCGGCGGGCGGCGTCAGATCGTGGCGCTCCGTTTCCCCGGAGAAGGCATCCTCCCGCACGAAGGCGTTGCCGATTTCGGCCTGCAAGCCATCGTGCGGAGCGAGATTTTGGTTGGTCGCGGCGAGGATTTCGACGCGATAGTCGACGCCAATCCGGAAGTTGCGCGCTTTTTCTGGAAGCTGGTCCAGCGCCAGAATGCGATCAGTTACGAATGGCTCGTCAACACCGGCAGAAGGGACTCCACAGCCCGCGTTGCCCACCTCTTGTGTGAAACGGCTGCGCGCATGGGGGTCGACGTTCGCCAACAACCGATGATCAATCCCTTCACCCAGCAGCAGATTGCGGACATCACCGGCCAGACGTCGGTCAACGTCAACCGGGTGTTTGCGGACCTTGAGCGCCAAGCCTTGATCAAGCGCCGAGGCAGGGAGATTCTGTTCACCGATTGGAACGAGTTGCGCCGGATAGCCGGCTTCCAGCCGGGATACCTTCAATAGCGTCCGCATGAGCCTTTCGGGGCAAGGTTGGAGGAGAGCGGCTAGGCGACCGATGCCGCTGCTCGGCTATCCAAGGACAGCTTGCGCTTTGGCATGGTGGGCGCGGTAGGGATTGAACCTACGACCCCACCCGTGTGAAGGGTGTGCTCTACCACTGAGCTACGCGCCCCCGCCGGAGGAGCAGGGCCATTAGGCGAGCGGCAAGCGCCTGTCCAGCCGCCACCAAGCTCCCACAGAGAAACTATTGAACGGCGTCTTTCAGCACCTTGCCCGGGCGGAATTTGGGCTGCGATGTCGCTTTGATTTGCATCGGCTCTCCAGTCCGCGGGTTGCGGCCGGTCGACGCCTTGCGGCGAGTGACCGAGAAATTGCCAAAGCCAACCAAACGGACTTCATCGCCCCGCTTGAGGGTCGAGGTGATTACCTCGAGCATCGTTTCGACCGCCCGGCTCGCGTCATTGCGGGAAAGGCCGGCCCGATCCGCAACATGGCCGATGAGTTCCTGCTTGTTCATGTCCAAACTCCCGGATGAGCGCCGCGAGACTCGCGAGCCAGAACAGCGGCTAACTTAAGGCAATTTCTTGGCCGCAAGTCAAAGGACTTAGTGACGAACGGCCGGCCCTTCACCACTAACGGAGGGATGTACCACCGGTTCGGTCGCCTGTTCGTCGGCATCAGTCCATTCGATCGGAACCATCGGCTGGGCAAGCGCCCGGGCCAAGGCCTCGTCAACATGGCTGACCGGCACGATTTCCAGCGCTTCCTTCACCGATGCCGGAATCTCCGCCAGGTCTTTTTCATTTTCTGCCGGGATCAAGACGGTACGAATGCCCCCGCGCAGCGCAGCCAGCAGCTTCTCCTTGAGACCGCCAATCGGCAGCACGCGACCGCGTAGCGTAACCTCGCCGGTCATGGCGATATCGCGCCTGACCGGAATTGCGGTGAGCGTCGAGATCATCGCTGTGACCATGCCGATGCCGGCCGACGGTCCATCCTTCGGCACCGCGCCTTCGGGCAGATGGACGTGGATGTCCTTGCGCGCAAAGATCGATGGCTTAACGCCATAGCTAGGCGAGCGCGCCTTGACAAAGCTCATGGCGGTTTGGATCGATTCCGTCATCACTTCGCCGAGTTTACCGGTGGTCCTGATCAGACCTTTGCCCGGCACTGTGACCGCTTCGATCGTCAGGAGCTCGCCGCCGACCTCGGTCCAGGCCAGTCCGGTAACTGCGCCGATCTGATCCTCTTCCTCGCCAACGCCGTAACGGAAGCGGCGAACACCCAGGAACTCGCCAATATTCTCGCCGGTCAGGGTGACTGTCTCGGTCTTCTTTTCGAGAATCTGGCGAAGCGACTTGCGGGCAATCTTGGCCAATTCCCGTTCCAACGTGCGAACGCCGGCCTCGCGCGTGTAATGGCGAATGATCGCGCGCAACCCCTCGTCCGAGTAGATCAACTCGCCGTCCTTAAGCCCGTGTGCTTCGATCTGCTTGGGGATAAGGTGGCGCTTGGCGATCTCCACCTTCTCGTCTTCGGTATAGCCCTCGAGCCGAATGATCTCCATGCGGTCGAGCAGCGGCTGCGGCATGTCGAGCGAATTGGCGGTCGTGACGAACATGACGTCACTAAGATCGTAGTCGAGCTCGAGGTAATGGTCCTGGAAGCGGCTGTTCTGCTCGGGGTCCAGCACTTCGAGCAATGCTGAGGCTGGATCGCCACGAAAGTCCGTGCCGAGCTTGTCGATCTCATCGAGCAGGAACAGTGGATTCGAGGTGCCAGCCTTCTTCAGGTTGGCGATAATCTTGCCCGGAAGCGAACCGATGTACGTCCGGCGGTGACCGCGGATCTCGGCCTCGTCCCGCACTCCGCCCAATGACTGGCGGGCGAATTCGCGGCCGGTGGCCCGTGCAATCGAGCGGCCAAGCGATGTCTTGCCCACGCCGGGAGGTCCGACCAGGCACAGGATGGGGCCCTTGAGGCGGTTGGTGCGGGCCTGAACAGCCAGATATTCGACGATCCGGTCCTTGACCTTCTCCAGGCCATAATGGTCTTCGTCGAGCACTCGCTGCGCCTCGGCGATGTCCCGCTTCAACCGCGATTTCTTGCCCCAGGGAAGGCCGAGCAAGATGTCGAGGTAATTGCGGGCGACGGTGGCCTCAGCGCTCATGGGCGCCATGCCGCGCAGCTTCTTCAGCTCGGCATTGGCGCGGTTGCGCGCTTCCTTGGAAAGGCGAGTCTTGCGAATCTTTGCAGCGAGCTCATTGAGCTCGTCGCCACCCTCCTCCGCCTCATTGCCGAGTTCGCGCTGGATCGCCTTCAGCTGCTCGTTCAAATAGTATTCGCGCTGGGTCTTCTCCATCTGCCGCTTGACCCGGCTCCGGATCTTCTTCTCGACCTGCAGGACCCCGAGTTCGCCCTCCATAAAGGCGAATACCATTTCCAATCGCCGCGCTGGATTGAGCTCACCGAGCAGCGCCTGCTTATCGCTGACCTTGATCGACAGGTTGGAGGCGACCGCATCGGCGAGGATTGACGGGTTTTCTATCTCGCCAAGCTGCATCGAAGTCTCGGCCGGCAGTCTCTTATTGAGCTTGGCGTAATTGTCGAACTGGTCGATTACCGAGCGCATCAGCGCCTGGGATTCAGGCCCAGATGCTTCTTCTTCCTCTACCAGCTCAACTTCTGCCTGCTGATGACCATTGGCTTCACCCAAGCTTACCAGGCGAGCGCGCTTGGCACCTTCAACCAGCACCCGCACTGTGCCATCCGGCAGCTTGAGCAGCTGCATGGCAGTCGCGATAACGCCAAGATCATAGAGCGCGTCGCGGTCGGGATCGTCTTCCGACGGATCGAGCTGGGCGACCAGGAACAGCTCCTTGTCGGCCGCCATCGCGGCCTCAAGCGCAGCAACGGACTTTTCGCGCCCAACGAACAGCGGGACGATGCGATGCGGAAAAACGACGATGTCGCGGAGGGGGAGAACCGGAAGGGTGCGAGTTGTCATGGTCGGTATATGGGCGGCGCCTTGAACGAGCGCAACGCCTTAGCCGAATGCAACCTTCAGAGCGGGGCCGAGATTTTGGAGCGCGTGGGTTGCGGCCGCCACTCCGAACCCGGTCCAGAAACCACGCTGACGCCATACGACGAACAATGTGGAGAAGATCAGAAACGGCCACCAGATGACCAAGCCCCAGCCCAACGCCTCCAAAGAATGGGCCACGCCCCAGCCTGCGGCGCTCAACAGGATTGCCGCCGCGGGCGGCAGGAAGCGCAGGAATAGGGAGAGAAAACCCGCCATGATCAGCGTCTCGACTAAAGGCGCAAACGCCACCAGCAGGAAAAGCGCCGTCGGGCCCTTTACTGGAAAGGCGGGTGTCGGTAGGTCCGGCGCAATTGCCTTGGAGACGGCTGCCAGAGCCAGGCTGCCCGCAATCGTCAGCGCCGCCCCAATCAGTATAGCAAGCCACGCCCGCCGCGGTTCGCGCAGCGGCGAAGGCAAGAATTTAAGGAAATTGTCGTCGAACAGCCGTGCGGGCGGCTGGATCGTTGCCACGGATTAGGCCGCGTCGCCTGAAGAGGCGGCCTTTTCCTTCTTGGCGTAGACCCGAACAGGATCCTTGGTCCCGGCGACGACGTCCTTGTCGATGTGGACCTCGTCGACTCCTTCCATCGACGGCAGGTCGAACATGGTGTCGAGCAAAATTCCCTCGAGGATCGAACGAAGGCCCCGGGCGCCCGTCTTGCGCTCGATCGCCTTCTTGGCGACCGCGTGAAGCGCTTCGTCGGAGAAGCCGAGCTCGACATCCTCCATGTCGAACAGCTTCTGATATTGTTTCACCAGGGCGTTCTTAGGTTCGACCAGGATCTTGACCAGCGCTTCTTCGTCGAGGTCTTCGAGCGTGGCGATCACCGGCAGGCGGCCGATGAACTCGGGGATCAGCCCGAACTTCAGAAGATCCTCCGGCTCCGTGGCCTTCAACAACTCACCCTGGCGTCGATCCTCGGGCGCCGCGACGTGCGCGCCGAAGCCGATCGACTTGCCTTGCAGCCGGTCGCCGATGATCTTGTCGAGACCGGCAAAGGCGCCGCCGCAGATGAACAGGATGTTGGTCGTGTCGACCTGCAGGAATTCCTGTTGCGGATGTTTGCGGCCACCCTGCGGCGGGACAGAGGCGGTGGTGCCTTCCATCAGCTTCAACAGCGCCTGCTGGACGCCCTCGCCCGACACGTCGCGGGTGATCGAAGGATTGTCCGACTTACGGCTGATCTTGTCGATTTCGTCGATGTAGACGATGCCGCGCTGCGCTTTTTCGACATTATAGTCAGATGCCTGAAGCAGCTTCAGGATGATGTTTTCGACGTCTTCACCGACGTAGCCTGCCTCGGTCAGCGTCGTCGCGTCGGCCATCGTGAACGGTACGTCGAGGATGCGGGCGAGCGTCTGCGCCAGCAAGGTCTTGCCGCAGCCGGTCGGCCCGATCAGGAGAATGTTAGATTTCGCGAGCTCGACGTCCGTGCCGGTCTTGGAGCCGTGGGCGAGCCGCTTGTAATGATTGTGGACGGCAACCGACAGGACCCGCTTGGCGCGCTGCTGTCCGATCACATAGTCGTCAAGCACCTTGTAAATCTCGGACGGCGTCGGAACTCCATCGCGAGTCTTGACCAGCGCCGACTTGGTTTCCTCACGGATGATATCGTTGCACAGTTCGACGCATTCATCGCAGATGAAGACGGTCGGGCCCGCGATCAGCTTGCGGACCTCGTGCTGCGACTTGCCGCAGAAGCTGCAGTAAAGCGTGCTCTTGCTGTCGCCGCCGCCGGAAAGCTTGGTCATTCAGGTCCCTTGTCTTCGCAACAGGCCGCACTGGCAGCCGCCGGTCATGCTAAACCGGTTTATCGCACAATCAAACTGGCAGATGGGTTAACGACTTTATCGGTTCCAAGTGCCTGTCCCAAATATGGAACGTCCGGGCACAAGGGGCAAGGGCGGGTTGGTTGGTCAGGCGACAGACCCGACGGACGACAGCGCCGATTATGCCGGCGTGATGTCTGCGGCTCCTGTCGTATCGCCGTCGGCCGCATCGGGCCGCCGATCGAATACTTCGTCGATCAACCCGAACTCCTTGGCTTCGTCCGCCTCGAGGAATTTGTCGCGGTCCATCGCCGTCTCGATCGCCTCGATCGGCTGGCCGGTATATTTGGCATAGAGCGTGTTGAGGCGGGTCCGCATGCGCAGGATCTCGCGCGCCTGGATCTCGATGTCCGACGCCATGCCCTGGGCGCCGCCCGAAGGTTGGTGGACCATGATCCGGCTGTTGGTCAGGGCGATGCGCATTCCGGGCTCACCCGCGCAGAGCAGGAAACTGCCCATGGAGGCCGCCTGGCCGATGCAGACGGTGCTGACCTTGGGCCGGATGTACTGCATCGTGTCATGGATCGCGAGGCCTGCGGTCACCACGCCGCCCGGCGAGTTGATGTACATGAAGATGTCCTTCTTCGGGTTCTCGGACTCGAGGAAGAGCAACTGGGCGGTGATCAGCGAGGCCATATGGTCCTCGATCGGACCGGTGATGAAGACGATCCGCTCCCTCAGCAGCCGGGAATAAATGTCGAAGCTGCGTTCGCCCCGGTTCGACTGCTCGATGACGATCGGGACGAGGCCGGAAACGATGTCTTGATGATCCATGGGAATTGCGGGTCCTTGATTGCCTGGCGCCCTACATCGGGCGGAAGCGGTAAAGGTTCAAGCCTCGATCATGAGGTCAAAGGAAAAGGCGGCCAGAACAGGCCTGACCGCCCTCCCCCGTTCGGCGGCTCCGAAGAGCCGCCTTACCTCAGAGGCGTTGCTACATCTTGTAGCTGATGCGTGCGTAACCGAACTGGCCAGGTATGTCGTAGGTGGTCGGATCAAAGTTGCCGCCGCTGCACGAGAAGCAACCGGGCGGGTCCTTGTCGAACAGGTTGTTTACACCAACCGTGAATGCCCACCTTTGATCGAAGGTCGGCATCGACGGCGTCCAGACGAACTGGAAGTCGGTGTAGAAGCGGCTGTTGAGCTTGTTGGTCCCATTCGGGCCGCCAACCTCGGTCACGTGGTCGATATAGCGGCCGGTAACGGACGCGGCGAAGTCGCCCAGGTTCCAGTCGAGCGTCGCATTGCCCTTCCACTTCGGATAGGCCTGATCCGGGCTGCCCCGCTCGGTTCCCTTGCGATTGATCACAACGAAGCCGTCCGAAGCGGTCAGCACATATTTGATCAAGTGGGTGGCATTGACCGTCACGCCGAAACGCCCGGCCGACGTTGCCGGCGAACGATAGTTGATCGTCGTATCGATGCCCTTGGTGCGGATGCTGTCGAGGTTATCGAGCGTGCCGTCGATCTCATTGATGAAGCCGTTGGACGTACGAATGATCAAGGCGCAGCTCGCCGGGTCACCGAGCAGGGCGCAGTTATTCAGAGTTACCTGCGGATCGATGGCAGCGATCGCGTTCGTGACCTTAATGTCGTAATAATTGATCTCGGCGTTGAAATTGCTTCCGCCGCTACGCGCCCATTCGGGCGAATAGACGATCCCGAATGTCAGGTTCTTCGACTTCTCCGGCTTCAGATTCTCATTGCCCTGAGTGATGACGGGGACCTGTCCCGGATCTTCCGCGTAGGTTCCGCCTGCCGGAACACCATTAGCGATGCAGTTGGCGCGAACGACGGCGCTGGCCTGCCACGGCGAGCCCGCGATATTCGAGCAGGGATCGGCTGTCGGCAGGTCGAACCGCGACCGGCCGCCGAACAACTCGCCCAGGCTGGGAGCCCGGAAGCCCGTCGAATAAGCGCCGCGCAGCAAGAGATCCTGAATTGGCTTGTATAGGCCGGTGATGGTGTACGTCGTGCTGGCGCCGCTGATCGAATAGTCAGAATGACGCACCGCGCCATTGGCTTCGAGCGAATAAGCGAACGACTGTTCCTTAAGGATCGGAACCCGGACTTCCGCATAGATTTCGTCGACATTGTAGTGGCCCGACGCCGGCTGGGCCGGGATGTCGGCGCTTAACCCTGCGGCGGTGAGCGGATCCGGGTTGAAAGCTGCGCTCTGGAACCGATGTTCATAGCCCACGGCCACGCCGACTGGTCCGGCCGGGAGTTCGACGATGTCACCGGTGAGGTTGGCCGTGAAAGCGGCCAGCTTCTGCCGGCTGTCGTCACGCTCGGTAAAGCCGATCCAATCGAGCATGGCCGGCGTAATTGACCCGGCACCGCCGAAGAGATTCAGCGGGACGCAGCCCGGTGTTGCGTTACAGGCCGCGACTGGGCCCACCGCCAGGGCGACACGGTCAGCGCGAACGTTGCCGGTAAAGCTTTGCTTGGCCTTGTTCACTCCAACCAGCCCGTTCACGTCCCAGTACCATTCATGGTCGAACAGGTGCAGCTTGCCGTCGAGGGTGCCGGTCAGTGAGTAGGTGTTGACCTCCTGGTCGAAGGTGCGCTGGCCAGCTTCGATCAGGCGGCGGCCGATGAAGCCGTAATTTTGCACACAACCACCGCCTTTGGGCGTGCCGTCCGGGTTGCGGCAGGATTCGAGAGTGACCCCGAACGGGTTGAATGGGTTGGTGACATCGATCGATAGTGTATCGAACAGGCTGCCGGCACCATTGCCGGCGTCAGGGCCGATGAATAGCGGCTCGAACGCTGCCTGGTTCTGCGACTTGCGGCGGTTCCACGAACCGCGGACGCGCAGATTGATATCCGAGCCGAGATAAGCCTTTGCCGAAACGAACCCGCCATAGCGCTTGTTCGGGGTCAGAAGGTAGTTGAACGGTGCGAAGTTGAAGCGGTCGGCAGCTGTGAATGGCACTAGCTCGGCCAACGTCGGCGTGCTGTCAGGCACATTGTGTATCGTGAAATTGCCGAACGGAGTGCCGGCTATGGGACCCGCACTTGTGCGGGTATCAAAGCGGCCGTTGGCGGCGGCGCTGCTGCAACCGCCGATGGGATCCGTGCAGGCAGTCTGTCCAGGATTGGGGAATCTCGAAATGTCGCGGTCGGCGGTGCGCACCGCCTTTTGATTGGTGTAGGCGGCTCCAACTACGATATCGATGGGGTTGTCGGTTCCGTTACCCCAGCTGACTTCTAAATTTGACGTCTCGCCGTCGCCCTCACCGAGATATTGGCCATATTGGGCCATGGCCCGCAGCCCCTTCTGGTGCGAGACGGTAATGACGTTGACTACGCCGGCGATGGCATCCGAACCGTAGAGCGGCGATGCGCCGGCCTGCAGCACCTCGACCCGCTCGATCATGTTCGATGGCAGGGTATTGAGGTCGACGTTGGCGGGAATACCGCTCGCGCTGGTGCCATTGACCCAACGCAGGCCGTCGACCAGGACAAGCGTCCGCTTTGAGCTCAAGTAACGAAGGTCGATTTCGGCCGAGCCTGCGCCGACGCCGCCGCCATCGGGCGGATTGCCGATGTTACCGCTATTGTTGACCTTGGAGTTGAGGCCGCCGGCCGCGCTTGGCAGCCGCTGCAAGATGTCAGCAACTGACGTAAGGCCGGTTTTCGCGAGCGCTTCCTGGTCAAGCGTGATGACCGGCGAATCCTGGCTGAGCGGATCGCGGCGAATGCGCGAACCGGTGACGACGATCTCGCCTCTGTTTTCGGGCTCACTAGCCTCCGCAACCGTCGAGGGCGATGCCGCAGGAGGCACCGCATCCTGTGCCGCTGCGGCGCTTCCAACTATCAAAGCGACCAGCGCAGTCCCGGAACGAAGTGCCAACGTCGAACGGCTCATCTATTTTCTCCCTGTTTAGCGACATCCCGCGAGGGTTTTCACTGAAACGGGAGAGTAACAAATCCGCTAGGGAGGACTAGCTGCCTGAAACTATTGGGTCGCGGCTGTTACTTTTCTGCCACAAACGGAGCAGGATGTGCCAGATAGGCCAGCCGACGCATCTCACGCCTGCCGCGGGTAACGGTGTCCAGGATAAGGCCTGCGAAGAAGCTCAAGACGGCCACAATCACCATGCCGGTCACGAGAATGGCGGTGGGAAAACGCGGCACCAAGCCGGTGTCGAGATAGGTCAGGACGAGCGGAACGGCGAGGATGATCGCCGCGATCACCAGCAAGGCCCCGAGTCCACCGTAAAAAAGCACGGGCCGTTCAACGCGGTAGAGTGTGCCGATGGTCTTCAGGATCCGCCAGCCGTCACGATATGTCGAAAGCTTGGACGCCGAACCCTCGGGCCGAGTGCCGTAAGCAGTAACCAATTCCCCTACAGGCATGCGCAACTCCAGCGCATGGACGCTCATCTCCGTCTCGATCTCGAAGCCTTCGGAAAGCACTGGGAAGCTTTTGACGAAGCGGCGCGAAAATACCCGGTAGCCGGAAAAAATATCGGTGAAGCTGCGACCGAACAGTCGCGCCAGCAGTCCGGTGAACAGCTTGTTGCCGATTACGTGGCCACCGCGATAAGCCTCGGCAGCCACGTGCTGGCGGGTGCCGACGACCATGTCGAGTTGCTCGTCCAGGAGTTGCTTCACCATTGCAGGCGCCGCCTTGGGATCATAAGTCAGATCGCCGTCCGCCATGACGTAGATGTCGGCGTCGACGTCGGCGAACATTCGGCGGACGACATGGCCCTTGCCTTGCTGCCGCTCGGTCCGAACGACAGCGCCAGCCTTGCGAGCAATTTCCACGGTCCGGTCGCGGCTGTTGTTGTCGTAGACGTAGACGGTCGCGCTGGGCAGCACAGCGCGGAAGCCCGCGACCGTCTCAGCGATCGCGGCTTCCTCATTGTAGCAGGGAAGGATGACGGCAATGACCGGCGAAACGTTCATTCCGTCCCCCTGCCCTGAAAAGGACTAAGCTTTCTTCTTCGGTGCCGGCTTCTTGGCAGTTGCCTTGGCCGGAGCAGCCTTCGCTGCAGCCTTCTTCGGCTCAGCCTTCTCCGTTTCGGCCTTCTTTGGCTCCGCTTTCTTGGCCGCCGGCTTCTCGGCCTTAGCCGGCGCTTCGCTCTTCGTCGCCGGCTTCTTGGCAGCGGCCTTCTTGGCGGGCTTGGCGCCCCCATGATCATGGCCGCAGCCCGGACCATGGACATGGCCTTCCTCACTCTCGAGGTCGCGCTCCAACACGTCGCGGGTCACGGTAAGATCGCTGACGTCCGCCTTCGAGAAGAGGTAGTCGACAACCTTGTCCTCATAGAGCGGAGCTCGCAGTTGCGCGGCAGCCATCGGTGTTTGTTGGACGTAGCGGACGAAGGCGTCGCGGTCCTTCGGCTGATATTGGGCAGCAGCCTGGCCGATCAGCCGATTCATTTCCTGCTGGCTGACCTCGATGCCATTGGCAGCGCCGATTTCGCTCAGCAACAGCCCGAGGCGAACCCGGCGCACTGCGATCTTGCGATATTCCTCGGCGTCGCCCTCCACTTCCTTCAGTGCGGCCTCGGGATCGGCTTCGTGGCTTGCCTCGTGACGAAGCTGCGCCATGATATTCTCAAACTCGGCATCGACCATCGACGGCGGGACATCGAAGTCATGGTCGGCGGCAAGCTGGTCGAGCAGCCGGCGCTTCATGTGCGTACGGGTCAGTCCGTTCAATTCCTGCTGCTGTTGGTCGCGCAGGAGACCTTTCAGTTGCTCAAGGTCATTGAGCCCAAGCTGCTTGGCAAAGGCGTCATCAATCTTGGTTTCCCCGGCGACCTTCACTGCCGTCACCTTAACGTCAAAGGTGGCCGGCTTGCCCTTGAGATTCTCGGCCTGGTAGTCGGCTGGGAAGGTCACGTTAAGCTGCTTCTCGTCGCCGACCTTGAGGCCAACCATCTGGTCCTCGAAGCCCGGGATCAGCTGGCCGGAACCAAGCACCACAGCCATGCCTTCTCCGGTGCCGCCCTCGAATGCAACACCGTCGACCTTGCCGGCAAAATCGATCACCACCTGGTCGCCATTGGCCGCCTTGTGGCCCTTCTTTGCATCCTCGTAGCGCGTCTGCGACTGGGCGAGTTGGTTCAGCTGATCGTCCACCGCTTTTTCGTCGACTTCGACATTGAAGCGCTCGAGCTTCAGGCCGTCGATCTTCGGCGCCGGCACTTCGGGGAGCGTCTCAAGGCGAACACTTACCTCGGCATCCTTGCCGGTCTCATAGTCCTCGTCGAGCTCGACTTCCGGCTGCATCGCAGGGCGGAGCTTCTTGTCTGACAGGAGCTTCTGCACGCTGTCCTGGACGGCAGTGGCAAGCGCGTCGCGCATCAGCGCCTCGCCGTGCATCTTGCGGATCAGGTTCGGCGGAACCTTGCCGGGGCGGAAGCCGGGCATCCGAACAGTGGGGGCAATGCGCTTGATCTCGCCGTCGACGCGCGCGTCGATGTCCTTGGCGGGAATGGTCAGCTTGTAGGCCCGCTTCAGGCCTTCGTTTTCCGTCTCGACGGTCTTCATGGTCACGGCAGTCATTCCTGTTCATCAATCTCGTGTCTGCGCGGCATTCCGCTATTTGCCTGTCCCTCGGACGAGCTGCGCCGCGGAATGGTGCGGGCGAAGGGACTCGAACCCCCACATCTTGCGATACTGGAACCTAAATCCAGCGCGTCTACCAATTCCGCCACGCCCGCGCGGACGCCTGAAAGTGCGCGGCCTATAGCAAGGATCGCCGCCGGGGCAAGAGCAACACGACGTGCAACTCCCCGGGCGCGGTGGGGTTATTCCATTCAAAGGAGTACCACAGCATGCAGGACGTCCCCAATCCCGCCACCCCGCCGCCCGAGACGCCGGCTCAGCCCACGGAGCCCGCACAGCCGAGCCAGCCTGCCCAACCGACAACCCCGCCGGCGGAAGCTCCTCAGCCGCCCCCCGATATCGACGTCCCTTCGCCGGGTGGCGCTCCAATAGGCTCGGCAATTGGCTAGCAGGCCGCCGCGCCCAGGCGGCCCGCCTCCCGCCGATGAGCCGGGCCATGTCCCGCCGTTGCCAGGCGAACCAGAACAGCCGCCGCCTCCCGACCCGGTAGTTTGCTAAACGCGCCGAGCGGACTGAACGATCGCTTCAAAGTCCGGGAGCAGCGCGTTGTAGTAGTGTGACCGTGCGGCATCGAACAGGATCAAGTAGAGCTTGCCGTCGACTACCGCGCCGACCGCCCGTCCCTTGCGCCGCACCTCGTCGCTGTCGAGATGCTCATAATCATATTGGAACCCGCTGACTCCGAGAAAGGGTCGCGGGGCCAGCGCGGTCGTCTTATACTCGACCGCCCCGCCACGCACGCGGAACAGGCTCTCGAGAATTGCCGCAATCTCGGGCGGGGTCATGTTAGACCGAAACTTGGGTACCTGGCGGTCGTCCTGGCTGCGTTGATAAACCAGCGCCTTGCCGTCCTTTAGACCCGTGACGAAGCTGATCCCGTCCAGATACGGCCCATTCTGGGTCCAGTCTTCAACGTCGCGGATGTCGGTGAAGAGTCGCGCCGATATCTTGTTCCACTCGCGCGGCGGCGTAACCGCCAGGCTATCGTCGCCTACCCGCACTTCCTTGGGCCGGATCAGCGAATAGCCGCCGTAACCGAAACCCTCGCCACCAACGCCAGCGCAGGCCGACAGCGAGACGGACGCGGTAACCAGGAGCGAAACGACTTTCACGCGCATTTCTACCCTCCTCAACTGGACATCATCTGGCGCACCAGCGCCGCATCGGGCGCATTGGGGGCGAGTTGCAGGTATCGAGCGAAAGCTGCCCGAGCCTCCGACTGCCTGCCATGCTTCAGCAGCATGATTCCGTGCCAGCGCCAGGCATCGGGCGGTGCATCCGGATAGGCTATTGCCGCCGCATAGCCCTGGGCGGCACGAGCCTCGTCGCCCATCTTGTTGCTGTTGCGCAAGCGCCAGACTTCTCCCTCGTAAAAGCGGAGAAGGCCATTCCAACCGTCCTTGGCCAGGGTTTCGACCACATATTGGCTTGCGCCCGGGTCGTTCAGCTTGACCTGGTCGTCCAGCAGCGAGGGCCGTATCGATCCCAATGCTCTAAGGTAGCGCTCACGATAGGCGTCGTAAGTCTTGCCTGGCTGCCTCACTTCCGCGGCGGAGATTTTGAGGTCCGCCATTCTCGAATCCGGCGAGGGATGAGTCTCGAACAAGGTGAAGCTGCGATCCCGTTTCTTGCGGCGATATTTGGCGCTCAGGTCGAGTTCGCCGATCAGCTGCTCCCAAGTCTCGCTCATTGCCATCGGGTCATAGCCAGCCTCCGCCAGCAACCGGACTCCCATGGCGTCAGCTTCCGCCTCGATGGTCCGGTTATACTTAAGCAGTGACAGGATCGTGCCTAGCTGGCCCAGTTGCATGAGATCGCCGGCATAGACCCCTGCTACGCCGCCGACCACGCCCGCTCCCATGGCGACAATCGAGAAAATGTCGGTCTTGCGCCGCATGTCACGCCATTGGCGGAGCTGGTGCTTGCGCAGGAAGTGCGCGCTCTCGTGCGCCACGACGCCAGCCAGTTGTGCTTCATTGCGCATTCGCAGCAGCAAGCCCGAAAAGACGACGGCAAAACCGGTCGGGAACATCATCGCGTTAAATTCCGGAATGCGCGCCAGGTAGATGCGCATGTCCTTGGCTGCGGGTCCGCCGACGTGGCCGATCAAGTCGCCGAGATAGGAGGTAAGTTGCGGATCCTTGATCAGCAGGTTGGAGCCGGAAACTTCCTCCTCGACCCGCTCCATCTGCTGCCACATGCCCTTTTCGTCAGGGTCGACGGCGCGGTATCCGGGCCCGATCAGCGGGACCATGTCCTTAGGCAATACCCGTGCTTCGGCAATTCCTGTCGCGCTTGCGGCTGCGAGGGAGCCGCCGGCGGCAAGTAGGGATCGCCTCGACCAGCTCATTGCGCTTGCGCCCGGCGCTGGACGTTTCGGCCCGGCTTCATCCGGTCGAGCAATCGGTCGACCATCTGCGCGGCGCCTGCGTCCGTGCGGATGTCGCCCATCTTGATCCCGGCGACCTGGCTACCGGCCTGCAGCACGTTGAACCACACCACTTCGCCGGTCCTAAGGTCGACCAGGCTGGCGTAGGCGAACTGGCCCGCCCCACCGATGTTGGGGGCGCAGAAGCCGACGAAGCAGCCGGCAATGCCAAGCACCTGCAACGCCACCCGCCCGGTCGAGGCGAAGCTGTCCTCGGCGTGGAGGAACAGCGCATAGTCGTATCCGGTCTTGCGGCCGAGCGCGACGGCATCCTCTCCCAACGTCCAGTCGAGGCCCTTGCCGCGCTTGGTTGGCAAATAGGCGCCGGAATATTTGTGGAGGGCGATCGAGCTGCCCACTGCATAATGAAGGCGCTCAAGTTCGGCGACGGCTTCGGGATCGACGCCAGGCAGCGAATCGCGCCTTTCCATGATGAGGATATTGCCGCCTCGCTCCGCCTGCTGGGCGCGAAGCGCGGCCATCACCTTGGTCCGGGCGGTCTCGGTCCAGTCGGCCCGAGGCTCCACCAGGCCGCCGGTCGTGACCGATCCGACTTCGACGTCGGGCCGCATCACCAGCAGCTTGTAATCGCCTTGCGGCGGCGTGAATTCGACATCGGCATATTGGCGGGTTTGGACGCAACCCGCTAATGCCACCGACCCCAACAGCGCCAAAGCAACACGGCGCATCGATCTCTCCCCGAACACTTAGCAGCGGTTTCCAAGCTGCCGGGTCGGATCAAAAAAGGCAAGCGTTTTAAAATGGTTAGCGGGGAGGACACTGATCCCCTGCAACCGCGGCGATGCAGTGGCCGTCGATCGAGCCGGCGGGGATTGCAAGGCCGATGGTCGCGGCAAGGGTCGGCAGGATGTCCGTCGTCTCGATCGGCGTATCCAAGGCGAGCGGCGTCATCGCCTTGCGCCAGAACAGGATCGGCACGCGCCGGTCATAGTCCCAGGGGCTGCCGTGAGTCGCGACATAGCGGCTGGTATCGGCGATGGGCGTGACATAGCGCTTCAGCAGGACGACGAAGTCGCCAGAGCGGCCCGGATAATAGCTGGCGCGAGCGCGCTGGATCAGGCTCCATCCGACCGGCGAGCCGCTGGGAACCGGTGTCGCCGCGAGCTGCCCGGCGGTGAATACCGCCTCGACCTGCGGATGGGTGCGATAGGCCGCGACTGCGCCGTCCAGCACCAGTTTGCGCTGCGTCGGTGTGAGGGCGCGATCGACGTAGATGTCGCCGAAGCTTTCGCCGTAAAGTCCAACACCCGGCAGCTTGTATTTCTTGACGAGTTCGAGCCCGAGCTTCCCAGCGTTCAGCGCGGGATCGACACGGGCCGCGTCGGGATGACCGGCGGCCCGCTGGCGCTCCGGAACGTCCAGTCCGCCATGGTCGGCGGTGAGGACGACGCTGTAGTCGATGCCGCGGCCATCGAGGAAGGCAAAGAAGTCGCCCAGTTCGCGGTCGAGGGCGAGCAGCTGCAGACACATCTCCTGCCCCTCGGTCCCATAACTGTGGCCGACATAGTCGGTCGCGGACAGGCTGATCGCGAGAACATCGGGATCGGCCCCGCGGCCCAGCTGCATTTCATCGACCAGACCGGCGGCTATCGCGAGCGTGTCGCCGTCTAGCTCGGGCGACGCTCGGAAGGCGGCCTGGTCGCCGGCGCTACGGGCGAACGCACCGCTCCCGACGGGCTTGCCGCCACCCTCGATCGGAATTGACTTGGCCTTGGCCTGGCACAGCGGCGGCGATTGCAGCGGCTGCCGAGCTTCGAGCAGCGCCTTGGCGATGGCCTCGTTCGCTTTGGCGAGCGTTTGCGGCGCGGCGACGCCCTTGAGATCCGTTACGAACTTGTTGCTGGCCCAATACCAGCGCTGGTCAGCCTTGTGGCCGGTCATCATCACCGCGGCGCGGTCCTTGCCGGCGACCGCGACGTTGCGGCTGCCGGGATGCTGCCCCTTGAGCCATTCGCCGAGGGTCGGGACCATCAGGTGCAAGGGCGACACCGAGTAGGCGAGCGAGTTGGTGCCGGGCACCCGCTCATCCTCGGCGCAGTAGACGGCCTTGTCGCTGCGCTGCTGCCCGAGATCGACCCAGAGGTTGGCGATAATGCCGGTCCGCGACGGGTGGCTGCCCGTCAGGATGGTCGAATGGCCCGGGCAGGTCTCGGTGGCGTTGTGCGATTGGTAGCCATTGTGGAAAGCAATGCCCGATCCCAGGCGCGCCAGGCCGGCGGTGAAGTGGGGCCGATATTCATCCCACAGGTCGGCCGAGAATTGGTCGACCGAGATGGCGACGATGAGTTTCGGCGGGGTCGCCGGCTGGGCCATGGACGGCGAAGCAGCAAAAGCGGCCGCCGCCGCGGCCAACAAGAAGAAACGCATTCGACTACCTCTCACGCTCCGCGAATCCGGATTGGGTGCCTGCCTATCATGTCGGTCGCGAGACGGAAGCCGGAAGCTGTTCCGGTGCGGAGCCGCAACGGTGGGAACTCCAAATAGCCCACAGTGCAAAAACACAGTTGTGGGCGAGCAACGGTCCCCCTAGCGTCGCCCGTATATCAGGGGGGATTTGTGCGATTCTGTAGTATGATTTCGGCCGTGGCGCTTGGCGCCGCGTGCGTTTCCACATCGAGTTTTGCAGCAAGCCAGGCGACCGAACAGCCGGCCTCGGCCGTGCCGGCGGCCGCCGCACCGGCCGCTGCACCTGCGATCGTTGCCCAGTCGAGGCTTCCCTCCGGAACGCCGGTCATCGTCATGCTCGACCAGGAGATATCGACCAAGGCGAGCAAAGCCGGAGACAAATTCCAGGTAACCGTGCTCCACGACGTGGTCGACGGAGCGACGATCGTCATCCCGAAGGGCACGACCGGTTTCGGGGAAGTCACCTTCGCAACCAACAATGGCGGATTTGGCAAGCCGGGCATCCTGAGCATTGCGCTGCGCTATCTCGAGCTCAACGGCGCAAAGGTGCCGCTCGACGGCCGCTTTCGCGAAGAAGGCGCCAACAAGAATGGCGCGACCGCCGCGACCTGGTTCGCGGTCGGCGTATTTTCCGGCTTCATCAAGGGCAAGCCGGGCGTGATCCCCAGGGGCCGCGAACTCAAGGCCCGGACCGGCGAAGACATCGCCTTTGCCGCCAGGCCACAGCCTCTAACCGCGGCTGCACCGGCCGCTCCGGTCGAAGCTGTCGACGCGAAGTTTCCGGAACCCGCCGCTCCGTCGGTCGGCAGGAAGTAGCCGGCGAAGCCCACATCCCATTCGCTGCAATTATCCAAAACTAGGAGAATATGAATGAAGTCGATGCCGTTAAGCCTGGCGATTGCGGTCGCCGCAGCCGCCATTTGCACTGTTCCGGCAAGCGCCCAGGATTCAGCCACCCCGAGCGCCGCCGAGGCGGCTCCCGCGGCCACACCGGAAGCAGCGCCAATAGCGGCCCCGGCACCAGCGCCCGTTCAGACTGCCGCGCCGGCGCCAAGCTGCGAGCTTCACATTTTCCCGACCCTCGAGGGCCAGGCCATTACGACGACCATGCTGTCCGGTTTCGGCATTGTCGGCGCCATCGCGGACGCGGCACAGAATAAGGATCGCAACATCAGCGAGGCGGAGTATCTCAAGGAGGCGCTGGGGCCCCGTCTTCAGATCGAAGCGTTGAAGTCGGTCGACCTGGTTTCCAACCTTAAGCTGCAGCCGTCGCAGATCATCTATGAGACGCCGATTGCCGACCGCAAGATCACGACCAAGGCGCAATCGCGGCTCTCGTCGTCGACGGCCCCTTGCTATGTCGAGCTGATCGTCACCCAGAATTTCTACAAGAAAGCAGCCATTTACGGCCGTTCGTTGAACAACCGCTTCATCCTCAAGGATTTCCGCGGCGGCAAGTCCAAGGCGGAGCTGGTCAAGGGACGCGGCGGCAACGGCCTTGCCCATTTCCCGCCAAAGACCACGGACGAAACCGAGGTTGCGGAGAAGGAACTGCGCGAAGTCTTCGCCAAGAACTTCACCGAGTTCGCGGCTGGCGTTCATCCCGCAAAATAGAGGTTGAGCAGCGGGGCTGTGCGCCTTCCGGCGTGCAGCCCCCTGCATTCGGAGACACAATTGACGCGCATCATCCGCATCTTCCTGTCCTGCTGCATGGCTTCGACCGCAGCGACTGCCCCGCTCCAAGCGGCGGCTGTGCCGAATGCCGTGGCCGAGCGCGACCGGGCAATCCCGGGCGGGCGGGCGGTGGAGGTGATCGTGCCTCAAACCCAGATCGAAACGACCATCGACATCGGCCGGGTAGCAAGCGCCGCCAATAATGGCGGCGGCGGATTGCTGGGCATGATCATCATCTCGTCGATGGACGACACGCGCGAAGTCCTTAGCCAGTCATCGCGCGGCCGGGCAGAGGCGGCGATCGCACCCTTGCGCCAAGCCCTGCTGGGGTTCGACGTCAATGGCCTGGCCGTGGCGACCACCAAGGCGGCATTGGCGAAGCCGGCCTGGTTCCAGCCTGCCAGCATCGACGTCACGAACGACGCTGCAATTCAATCCCGCCCCGAATTCCTCGCCAAGCTGAAGTCGCCTCAGGTTGCGCTGGTCGGCTACCGCTACGAAGCGTCGCCCGATTTCACGCAAATCCGTGTGATTGCCGACCTGCAGCTAGGCCGCGTGGGCGCAATGAAGGGCGGCGCGCCGGCCCTTACGCCGCTTTACCACCAGCAAGTCGCCAGCATCGTGCAACTGCGCAAACCATCGTTCGAGCCGTCCGAGAATGTCGGCCGATGGAGCGCCGATGACGGCAAGCTCGCGAAGGCGGCATTGACGAGCGCCTTTGCCAGGCTCGAGCAGCTGATCCCGTTCGCGGTCGGCCTGGGCGATGCCGACGTGAAATCATTCGCCGCGAAGGGCCGCGAGAAGGCCTTTGCCGCGGGATATTACGGCCCGCTAGTCGAGCGGAATCCAGAAAGACCGGGCAAAACGCTGATCTGGGCGAACGGCCTGGTGAACGTCCAGCCGTCGCAGGACTAGCGCGGCGGGGCTTCCTTGCCGGAAGCCACGTCGATCACCTTGCCGCCGTCGTATCGAAGCACGCCCGGGATCGCCGCGAGCCGGTTGATGTGCCAAACGTTGGGATCGACGAACGGACCGACCGCGTGAAATTGCGCAGCCCGAATGGTTGAGCGATCCACCCCTGTCGGAAGGGCCTGGCCCGCGCTTGCCGGGACCAGTCCGCCGGCAAACAGGACAAAGTCCATTCGCGCCGTAGGCCCGAGGTTGGTTTCACCCGCCAGCTCCGGATAGACCGACGGCTTGGAGGCATCGTCGGATAAATAGGTGCCGAGGTCAGTCACCACTCCAGGCGCTGCCGCGAAACCGACCGTACCCAGGCAATGGCATTGGAACAGCACTTTGCCGAAACCCTGCCCGTAAAGCACATAGTCGCCAGGCCGGGCCTCAACCAACACGGTCGCCTGGTTCTTGTCGGAACTGATCGATTTGCCATGCGACAGGATGAACAGGTTGGGCGGCCCGTCATAGTCGAACACGAAGGATTCGATGCTGCCCTTGCTGCCGCGCTTCGCGAAAGCGGCGGCCCTGGCGCCTTCATAGCGCGCCAGCTCGGCCGCATCGGGCTCCCGCAGGATCACCGGGTCCTGGGTCGTCCCGCGAAGGTCGATGCGGATCAGGAGATAGGCCTTGTCGGGCCGGATCGTGACAGCTTCCTCGGCGCGGATCGGACGCAGCAAATCGCTGGTGTCCTTGGCGGGAGCGGAGGCCGCGGCAATGCCCGTCAGCAGCAATCCGAACAGCAAGCGGAAGGTCATGGCAGGGTCCTTGGCGCCGGTGGAACGGGACCGGACGCAATTTGAGCCTGGAGCTCAATTGCGGATGCCAGGTCATCCGAATTGATCCGCTTCCAAAGCGCCTCGCTGGTGCGATAGCGGGCGTAGCCCCGCGGCAACATGCAGCGCATCATGCGGGCCTGCCGGATGCTGCGATCGATCGGCCCGTCGATGATCGCCATGATCGCCACGCCAACCAGGCCATAGTTCAAATTATTGGGGACCGGCCGGGCCGGATCGGCATGCTTCCAGGCAACGAAGTCCGGCAGGAAGCGCTGCTGGCCACGGGCGATATAGCGCGAGCAAAAACCAAGATCGGCGCGGGCCTGCTCCAGGCTCACTCCCGCCTTGTGGAAGACAAAGAATTTGCGCTCGTCACCCAGGTCGCTTGCGGGCACGTTGAGATCCGGCATGACCGGTTGCTGCGCAGGCGCCGGAAACGAGCTTGCGGCCAGGAACGCCGCAGCCAGATACGCTTTCACCGATTCCCCCGCCCGCCGAACATCCCGCCACAGAGTAGCGGCCGACCTTCAAAATTAAAGCCGAAATCAGCCGCCAAGCTTGGCCCGCAGCCGCTCGTTGACCACACCCGGATTGGCCTTGCCGGCCATGGCCTTCATCGTCTGGCCGACGAAGAAGCCGAACAGCTGCTGCTTGCCCGACTTATACTCGGCGACCTTGTCGGCGTTGGCGGCGAGGATCTTGTCGATCTCCGCGTCGATCGCGCCGGTGTCGCTGGTCTGCTTGAGGCCGCGGTCCTCGACGATCTTCGACGGCGCATCGCCGGTCTCGAGCATGATCTCGAACACCTGCTTGGCGATGGTGCCGCTGATGGTGCCGTCGGCGACGAGCTTCAGCAACTCAGCGGCTTCCTCGGGCGAGATCGGGCATTCGTCGATGCTCTTACCGGTGCGGTTGAGCGCGCCGAATAGCTCGGCGACGGTCCAGTTGGATGCCTGCTTGGGCTCGGCGCCCGCATCGAGCAGGCCGTCGAACCAACGGGCAATCTCTACCTCGGCAGTCAGCACCGAAGCGTTGTAGGCGCTGATCCCCAGCCCTTCGAACCGCTTGCGCTTGGCGTCGGGCAATTCGGGCAACGAGGATCGGCATTCCTCGAGGAAGGCCTCGTCCAGCTCCAGCGGCAGCAGGTCTGGGTCGGGGAAGTAGCGATAGTCGTGCGCATCTTCCTTCGACCGCAGGGTGCGGGTGACATTCTTGTCGGGGTCGTAGAGGCGGGTTTCCTGGACGATCTGGCCGCCCTCTTCCAGCACCTCGACCTGGCGGCGCGCCTCATGCTCGATCACCGCCATGACGAAGCGGACCGAATTGACGTTCTTGGTCTCGGTGCGAGTGCCGAGCTCGCCGCCGACTTTCCGCACGCTGACGTTGACGTCGGCGCGCATCGAGCCTTCCTCCATATTGCCGTCGCACGAGCCGACATAGCGGAGAATTGCTCTTAGCTTACGGAGATAAGCTCCTGCTTCGGCGGGGGAACTCATGTCTGGCCGCGAGACGATTTCCATCAGCGCGACGCCCGAGCGGTTGAGGTCGACGTAGGACATGGTCGGGTGCTGGTCGTGCATCAGCTTGCCGGCGTCCTGCTCGACATGGATGCGCTCGATGCCGATCTGCTTGACGCTATTCTCGTCCTTCTCGTCGAGCAGGATCTCGACTTCGCCGGGGCCGACCAGCGGGTGGTAGAGCTGCGAGATCTGGTAGCCCTGCGGCAGGTCCGCATAGAAATAATTCTTGCGGTCGAAGCGGCTCCAGCGGTTGATCACCGCGTCCAGGGCCATACCGGTGCGGACTGCCTGGCGAATGCATTCGCGGTTGGGCACCGGGAGCATGCCGGGCATGGCCGCGTCGACCAGGCTCACCTGCGTGTTGGGCTCGGCCCCGAACGCCGTCGCGGCGCCGGAGAAGAGCTTGGCGTTGGAGACGACCTGGGCGTGGACTTCGAGGCCGACCACGACCTCCCAGTCGCCGGTGGCGCCTTTGATGCGGTAGGGTGCAGTTGCGTCAGCCATTACCACCACCTCTTGGGACGATGATTGAACCCCGCCCGCTCCTCGATGGCGAGGCCGGCGTTGAGGACGCCCTGCTCGTCGAGCTCGCGGCCAATCAGGTGCAGGCCGAGCGGCAGGCCCTGGCTGTCGAGCCCGCCGGGGACCGACATGGCCGGAAGGCCGGCGAGGCTGGCGGGCACAGCGAATACGTCGTTCAGGTACATCGCCAGCGGGTCCGACATCTTCTCCTGCAGCCCGAACGCCGCCGACGGCGCAGTCGGGGTCAGGATTAGGTCGCACTGCTTGAAGGCTTCCGCGAAGTCGCGCTTGATCAGGGTGCGAACCTTCTGCGCCTTGGTGAAATATGCGTCATAGAAGCCCGCCGACAGCACATAGGTGCCGATCATGATGCGGCGCTTGACCTCGGCGCCGAAGCCGGCGGCGCGGGTCGCGGCATACATGTCGTCGAGGCTCTTCACCCCCATTTCGCGCAGGCCGTAGCGGACGCCGTCATAGCGGGCGAGGTTGGACGAGGCCTCGGCGGGGGCGATGATGTAATAGGTCGGAAGCGCATATCTGGTGTGCGGCAGGCTGATCTGGACCACCTCGGCGCCGGCATCCTTGAGCCACTCGATGCCCTGGTCCCAGATCGCGTTGATCTCTGCGGGAACGCCGTCGATGCGATATTCCTTGGGGATGCCGACTTTCTTGCCGCGGAGGTCGCCGGAAAGCCCCGCTTCCCACTGCGGCACGGGCAGGTTCAAGGAGGTGGCGTCCTTGGGATCGAAGCCGGCCATCGCCTCCAGCATGATGGCGCAATCGCGCACCGTGCGGGCCATCGGCCCGGCCTGGTCGAGCGACGAGGCGAAGGCGACGATGCCCCAGCGCGAGCAGCGGCCGTAGGTGGGCTTGATGCCCGAAATGCCGGTGAAGGCGGCCGGCTGGCGGATCGAGCCGCCGGTGTCGGTGCCGGTGACGCCCGGGGCGAGGCCAGCGGCGACCGCCGCAGCCGAGCCGCCCGACGAGCCGCCGGGGGTCAGCGGGGCATTGCCGCCGTCGTTGCGCTTCCAGGGGCTGATGACCGGGCCGTAGGCGCTGGTCTCGTTGGACGAGCCCATGGCGAACTCGTCCATGTTCAATTTGCCGAGCATTCCGGAGCCGGCGGCCTTGAGGTTGCCGGAGACGGTGCTTTCGTAGGTCGGCTTGAAGTGCTTGAGGATGTTGGAGCCGGAAGTGCTGTCGACGCCTTCGGTGGCGAACAGGTCCTTGATGCCGAGCGGGATGCCGGAGAGCGGCTTCAGGTCGCCGGCGGTGCGGGCGGTGTCGGCGGCATCGGCGGCTTCGAGCGCCAGTTCGGGGGTCTCGACCGTGAAGGCGTTGAGCGGACGGGCGGCGGCCACCGCGGCATTGAAGGCTTCGGCGATCTCGCGCGCCGAGAAATCGCCGGAGCGAAAGCCCTCGCGCAGCTCGGTGATCGTCTTGAGGGTGAGCTCCGACATTATTCGATCACCTTGGGCACGGCAAAAAAGCCGTGCTGCGCGTCGGGCGCATTCTTGAGGATATCGTCGCGGACGTTGCCGTCGTCGACCACGTCATCGCGGAGGCGGAGGTGGTTTTCGATGACAGCGGTCAGCGGCTCGACGCCGTCGGTATCGACTTCGCCAAGCTGCTCGACCCAGCCGAGGATATTGTTCAATTCCGGCACCATGCGGTCGATTTCGTCATCGCCCAGCGCCAGCCGGGCGAGACGCGCGACGTGGCGCACCTGTTCTGCGTTTACGGACATGGAGGGGCGGCTAGCAGGCGCTTAGCTGACCTTCAACGGCTTATTGGAACTGCCTGGCTGACGGGCTTGCCGTCGACGTAGACCTGGCGAACCATAACCTCTCGCACTTCTACCTTCGCCTTGCGCAGATCGATGCCCTTGATGTTGGTCGTGTCTGTATCGGCGACATCGACCGCCTTCGGGTTGTCGGCACCAGCCACTTCTGCCGGCAGCGCTGTCTCTATCGTCGAGACCAGCAAAGGGTATTCGGCGCCATAGGAGCGAAGCAGGACCAGCCTGTCTGTCGACAGCCGAATCAACGTGCACTGCGAATCGTCCTCACAGTCGCCGACAGCAGAAATCCGCTGCTTGAGATCTTCGGTCCAGATGATGTCCGGAGACAGCAGCCGTACGCGCTTTTCGATATCAGCCTTGCGCTCAACCATTTGCGTCGAGTTGGACAGGTCCCATCGGTTGGTGCTGGCAAGGGCGGCCTTGGCCAATTCGCGCTGATTTGCCGGGCCGGTCTCTTCGATCTGGGCGAGCTGCCTGCGGCCCGATTTGCCGAAATCGAACGCCATGGCGGTCCAGTCGAACTCCTCGGCCTTGACCTTGCCGCTTTCGAGGCGGGCGAGCTGCGACTTGGCGCTGATCGCTCCGAAATCGACAATCGGCAGCGCGAGGAACAATGCGAGGCCGCAAAGACCGATCGCCAATTTCGTCTGCAGCGGTCGCAGCGGGCCATCGAAGCTTTGGCGACCCTTGAACACCGCCCACCAGGCGGCGGCGCCATAAGCCAGCGCGACGGCGACCGCGATCGCGCCCCAGATGCGCTCCGGCGTCCAGCCATATTCCCCGATCCGTTGGCCCATCGACAATGCGGCGAAGAAGCCCAGGGGAAGGACGCAGACGACCAGCAGGAGCGCAGCGCGCCGCAGCCAGATGCTGGGGCTGCGATCCTCCTCGCCGTTGCCGATCACTGCATTGGCAAGCAGGATCGCGCCTGCCCCCGACAGCAGCAGCATCGGCGTTGCCGGGATGTCGGATTCCCACAGCCCCTTTAGGCCGGTGAAAGGCAACGAAAGAAGGAACGCCGCCAGCGCGACGGCAAGTACCGGCGCCAGCACGGCGAGAACCACCATCACCAGCTTTTGCAGGGTCGCGACGATCGCATCGCGTTCGCGCAGGATTCCCAGCGCGCCGCCAAATGCCAGGCCGGCGAGCAGCCAGTTGAACCAATCCTTCTGCAGCAGGTCCTTGATTGCATCGATGCCGATCACGTCGAACAGGGAGGCGATCAGCCACGCGAGCAGGAAGGTGATACCGGTAAAAGCGAGGCTTGCCACCCCGATCACCGCGTCGGTCCAGGCGTGCCGATGCAGCCGCGCATAGGGGAAGCGCCAGGCGCCTTCGTCACGAATGGTCTGGAACAATGGTGCGGCGACCAGCACCGCGAGGACGCCGGAAAAGAAGGGGAATTCGAAGATATCGGGGACCTGGTTGTACTGGGCGGTAAACCAGCCGATCAGCGCGATTACCGCGCCCCAGCCTACGGAGAAGGCGATCGACCAGGTCCAGCGGCGGAGTTCGACGGTCAGGAGAAAACTGACCACGGCGATGGCGGTGAAGCTGGTTGCCGCCTGCTTCCACACCGGGAACGGGTCGCCATAATGGTGGTCGGTGAGGAAATGGACGATCAGTCCGCCGACTGCGCCGATCGCGGCCAGGATCCACGGCCTTACCGGCCAATCCCTGTCTTCAGCATCGAATCGCTCGGTCATTGCCCTCTCCCCCATTTGGCATCGGCAGAGTAGCCGTCTTGTTCAGGCCCGCAACGAGCTAGGGGCAGAATTGGTGAGAGGCATGACCCTCTGCTGAGCATTTGGTGAAAACCGCCGTCTTGCCGGGCCGCCGCCCCTCCCCTAACCGCAGCGGCCAATGTGCGCTCGCCGCTTCCTCGGTTGTATCTTCATCCTGACGCTGATCGTCGTCGGCGGGGCGTTCGCATTCTATCAGTGGGGCGGCGAGGCGCTGGTCAAAATGGCAACCCCGGTCGGCCATTTCCAGGCGCCGCCCAAGGGCAGTGGGCCTGATTATTCCAAGGCCGACAGCTGGCTAGCCATGCCCGATCTCGCCGGCAATCGCGCGGAGTGGGTGCCCCAGGGAGTCGTCGCGTCGAAGCCCGGCAACCAGGCGGCGACCTTCTACATTCATCCGACGACTTATCTGGAACGCGACCGCTGGAATGCGCCCCTGGACCTCGCGGGTCAGTCGGCGGACCGTTCGCTGCTGTTCGTCCAGAGCCAGGCCAGCGTCTTCAACGGCATTTCGCAAGTCTGGGCTCCCGAATACCGGCAGGCGGCCTATGGCGCATTCCTCCTGCGGAGCAGGGATGCCGACGAGGCCCTGAACCTGGCCTACCGCGACGTGCTCGCAGCCTTCGACGAATTCCTGCGGCGGAATCCGACGTCTGACATTATCCTGGCGGGGCATAGCCAGGGGTCTTTGCACCTGCTGCGGCTGCTTAAGGATCGCCGGGATGCGCTCAAGGGCCGCCTGGTTGCGGCCTATGTCGTCGGCTGGCCGGTCAGCGTGACCGCCGACCTGCCGGCAACCGGCCTTTCGCCCTGCTCCGACCCGCATCAGTCGGAATGCGTGCTGAGCTGGCAGAGCTTCAGGGAGCCGAAAAACACGGAACTGATCACCGATGCCTGGGTCGGGACCAAGGGGCTCACCGGCGCCAAGCGCCGACGCGAGGACATGCTGTGCACCAACCCGCTGGCCGGAACGAAGGACGCCGCCGCACCGGCGTCGGTCAACCGGGGGACGCTGCTGCCGAACGGCAATCTCTCCGAAGCTTCGATCGCCCCCGGCCGGGTCGGCGCTCGCTGCAACAAGGGCTTCCTGCTAATCGACGGCGATGTGCCCAATCTGGGGCCCTATGTGCTGCCGGGGAATAACTATCACGTCTACGACTATGCCCTGTTCTGGGGTTCGATCCGGGCCGACGTGGAGCGGCGCGTGACGGCGTGGCGGGCACATTGATCACGGCCAGTGCGGCGGAATTCGCATCCGCCCTCCCCGGCCACGGACGGCTGGCCGGGCTGGACGTCGGCACCAAGACGGTCGGCCTTGCCACCTGCGATGCCGGATGGAGCTATGCGACGGCTGCGGAGACGTTGAGGCGGACCAAGTTCACCGCCGACCTTGAATTACTCAAGGCCTTTATCACGAAGCACGCCATCGTTGGCCTGGTCGCCGGCCTGCCGCTCAACCTCGACGGCAGCGACAGCCCGCGCACGCAGTCGGTGCGAGCCTTCGCCCGCAACCTCGCTCCGCTCGCCCTGCCCATCCTGATGTGGGACGAGCGCTGGTCGACGGTGGCCGTCGAGCGAGCGATGATCGAGGCCGACATGAGCCGCGCCAAGCGCGCCCTGAAGGTCGACGCCCATGCCGCGGCGCATATTTTGCAGGGCGCGATCGACGCGCTGGTCAATCTGCCGCCTGCACGCTAGGGCGCACCTTTAATGCATCTGCTGTCCATCGACGATCTGAGCGACGCCCAGATCAAGGCCATCCTCGACGAGGGCGAGCGCTGGTTCGCCTATAACCGCCAGCCGCGGCGCAACGACCATCGGCTCGACGGCCTGACCATCGTCAATGCCTTCTTCGAAAATTCGACCCGCACGCTTTTGAGCTTCGAGATCGCCGCCCACCGGCTTGGGGCGCAGGTGGTGACGATGCAGGTCGAACATAGCTCGATCAAGAAGGGCGAGACGCTGGAGGACACGGCGCGGACTCTGAACGCGATGCGCCCCGACGCGATGGTCATCCGCCACGGCACCAGCGGCGCTCCGGCGGATGTCGCGGCGATCATGGACTGCCCGGTGATCAATGCCGGCGACGGGGTCGGCGAGCACCCGACGCAGGCGCTGCTGGATGCGGCCACCATTCGCCAGCATTTCGGCCGGATCGAAGGCCTGAAAGTCACCATTTGCGGAGACATCAAGCATAGCCGGGTGGCGCGATCCAATGGCAAGCTGCTGGAGCGGCTGGGCGCCAAGCTGCGCTTCGCCGGACCGCCGTCGCTCATGCCCGAAGGTCTCGCCGGCGGATCGATCGACGAGGCAGTCGACGGCGCCGACGTGGTGATGATGCTGCGGGTCCAGCGCGAACGGCTGGAAGAAGAGCTGGGCGACGGGCCGGGCGAATTTCTGGCCCGCTACGGTCTCACCGAAGCACGTTTCGCAAAGGCGGCGCCCGGTGCAGTGATCATGCACCCGGGCCCAATCAACCGGGGCGTTGAAATCGAAGGGTCACTGGCCGACCATCCGACCTGCTCGCTGATCGTGCGGCAGGTCGAGATGGGCGTTGCGGTCAGGATGGCCTGCCTTGACCTTTTGACGGCGGAGCGGCTGGCCCGCGTTTAGCGCCAGCGCTTAGCGCGAAGCGAACTGGACCGGCGCGTCGCCCGACACCGAACGGACGAAGCAGCTGGCACCGGCGCGCTTCAGCGAAGCGCACAGGTTGACCGCTTCACGGTCGTTGTTGAAGCCCTTCACCGCCAGGCGATAGACGGTGCCCTTGGCGCCGGCGAAGCGGGCGGTGACAGGCACATAGCTCTTCAGCGAGCCATGCTTGCCGGCAACCTTGGTCCAGGCCGCGGCAATGCGATCGCGCGACGAATAGGCGCCGATCTGGACGACTGCCTGGCTCTTGCCCCTGCCAGCGCGCGTGGCCGGGGCCTTGCGGATGGTGCCGATCGACTCCGACAAGCGAACCGCCGCCGGCGACAAGGCGGGGCGGGCTTCGGCGACGGCGGCCGCAGGCACGATCGGCGCTGGGGCCGGCTCGGCAACAGCGGCCGGAACGACTGCGGGAGCGGGCGTGGGTTCGGCGGCGGCCACGGCAACCGGCTCGGCGGCCGTCACCGGAGCAGGCGGGAGCTCAACCGTCGCCGTCGACGACAGTCCCTGCGGAACGTCGCCGATCGGTTCGGCGGCCGCCTGCTGGACCGGTGCCGCTTCATTCAACGCCAGCCGGGTGGGCTGGCCGGGGTCGCTCGCCACCGGCTGGATGCCAATGAAAGCTGCGACCTGGTCCGAAGTCTTGGCCGGCTTGGCGAGCGCCATCCACTGTTGGATGCGGGCGTCGAGCTGGTCGCCCGGAATATCCTGGGAAGCGACGATCTTGGCCTGCTCCCAATCGCCGGCAAGGGCATAGGCCAGCGCCAGATTTTGGCGGGTGCGCGAATCGGCGCCGGGCGCGCGTGCCGCAGGCTCCAGCACCGCAACCGCGTTCTGCGGGTCGCCGGCCAGCGCCAGCGCCAGGCCGACGTCGGCAGGATCGAGGATGTTCTGGGCCTGGGCCAGCAGAAATTTGGCTTCGTCGTTCTTGCCCTGGGCGATTTCGACCAGCGCCAGCTTGAGCACGACCTGCGGCTGGTTGGCGATCAAAGCCAGCGAATCGCGATAAGCGGCTTCGGCCGAAGCGAACCGCCCTCCAGCGAGATAGCAGTTGCCGAGCAGCGCCCGGAAGCCGGCATCGCGCGGGCTCCTCTCAACGGCACGCTCGGCGAGCGGGATCGCCCCAGCAACATCGTTGGAAGCCAGCGCCATCTGCGCATTGGTCGCGAGGCCGATATTGGATGTGTCGACCTTTCCGCCGAAGATCGAGGCGCTGCGCGGCTTTCCGGCCGGGCCGGCGCATGCAGTAACAATCGCAAGGAGCGACGCGGCGGTTAGAGCGGTCGCCAGACGGTTCGACTTGGTCATCTTAATTCCCCCAGTCTTAGTCTTAATCAGGCGCTCTTCTTGCGGGGCGCTTTCTCTGCCATCGATTCCAGTTCAGGCATGGCCTGCAGCAGCTGGTCGAGTGCATCGGTAACGAGCTGCTGGGCCGAGCGGCCGTCGACCGCACAGGCAAGACGCAGCTTCAAATGACGAGACGGATCGAGCCGCAGCGTGAATGCCGACTTGCCCTTGCTTCCAGGAGCGGCGCGCGGGTGGCGGGCACGAACCGGAGCAGGAGCAGGAGCAGGAGCTGCGACCTGTTGCGGGACGACAACCACCGGCGCGGGTGCCGGCTCGGCGGTCAGTTCGAGGGGCGCCTCGGCGTCTTCGGCTTCCGGATCATAAAGTTCGGCCGTCTCATCGACATATTCGCCATTCTCGTCCTCGCCATCCTCGTCATGGGAAGCGAAGCGCTCGGCGATCTCCGCCTGCTGGTCGTGGACCGGCGAGGCAATCGGAGTCAGCGCGGAGATCGGATTGCGGAGCGGCTGGTCGGGCAATTCCTCACCAAAGGCGTCGTGATCCGCATCGCGCAGCGGGGCGACGACCGGCTTGGGCGGTTCGAAGCCCATGTCGTTCCAGCCGAGGTCTTCCATCCCTGCCCCGCTCTGGCCGAAGCCCTGGGGCTTCATTGCCGGACGAGCGGCACCCTTACGGGCCAGCAGGCCCGAGGAGAGCGACGCGAATGCCTTAGGTTCACCCATCGCGCTCACTCCTTACTGGCCCATCACCCGGCGGCCGAAGCCGCCGACTGGACGCGGGCTGGCCGCAGAGATGCCCGGCGCCTGGTTCGGCGCGGCAAAGACGGTGCGGCGGAAATTCTTTTCGAGGCGGTCGGAGATATAATCCCACAGCTCGGTCACTTCGCGGGCCGAGCGGCCGTTGGGATCGACCTCCATCACGGTGCGGCCGTCGATCATCGAGGCGGCAAAATCGGTGCGATGATGGAGTGTCACCGGGGCGACGGTGCCGTGCTGCGACAGCGCGACCGCGGCTTCGTAAGTGATCTTGGCCTTGGGAGTCGCCGCGTTGACGACGAAAATCAGCGGCTTGCCGGCGCGGTCGCACAGGTCGACGGTCGCGCCGACGGCGCGAAGGTCGTGCGGGCTTGGCCGGGTCGGAATGACAATCAGCTCGGCCACCGCGATGACCGACTGGATCGCCATGGTGATCGCCGGCGGAGTATCGATCACTGCCAGGCGGAAGCCCTGCTGGCGAAGCACCTCAAGGTCGGATGCGAGGCGAGCGACGGTGGTCTGTGCAAAGGCGGGCATATCGTCCTGCCGCTCGTTCCACCAATCGGCCAGCGATCCCTGGGGATCGATGTCGATCAGGCAGACCGGGCCGGCGCCCGCCATTTGCGCTTGCACCGCAAGGTGACCGGACAGAGTGGTCTTACCCGACCCGCCCTTCTGCGATGCCATTGCCAGAACGCGCATTCCATTCCCCTTGCGCAAGAAGACGTAAGATTTGACGCCACCTGACAGCAAAGGCCCTAAAAACTGGTTAACTAGGCTCGGCCTTGTTGGCGGTTCGGCTGCTGGTTAGGGTGCAGCGCGGGGCCGGACGAAGGTTTGGATATTATGCGTAAGTTGTTGATGGCGCTGGCACTTGGGTCGATCGCGCTGCCCGCCGCGGGCCAGAATGTGAAATCGGGGATCGAAGCGTGGCAGAAGGGCGACACTGCCGGCGCCGTCGCTATCTGGCGTCCGCTGGCGGAAAAGGGCGATCCCGACGCGGCGTTCAACCTTGGCCAGGCCTATCGGCTGGGCAAGGGAGTGCCGCTTGACCTGGCCCAGGCGCAGGATTGGCTCGAACGGGCGGCGCGCAAGGGCCATGTCGACGCGCAGGCGACCCTCGGCTTGCTGCTGTTCCAGAACGGCAACCGGGTGACGGGCATGCGCTGGCTGAAATCGGCGGCCGAGGCGGGCGAGGCGCGAGCGCTGCTGATCGTCGGCACGGCGCTTTACAATGGCGACGGCGTCCAGGCCGATCCGGTCACCGCTTATGCCTATGTCAGCCGTGCGGCGGCGCAAGGATTGGCGCCGGCCCAGGCGACGCTGGCGGATATGGACGCGGCGATGCCGCTCGACCAGCGGCAGAAGGGCATTGCGCTCGCGCAGTCGATGGTGGCGAAGAAGCCTGCCGCGCCTAGCCCGCCGGCGAAGGTCGCCACTGCAAAGCCGGCCGTACCGAAGCCAAGCGCACCGAAGCCGGCCCCGGCAAAGCCTGCTGCGGCGCCGGCGGCCCCTGCCAAGCCCGTGGTAGCGGCACGCGGCAAGTGGCGGATCCAGCTGGGCGCGTTCGGCCAGCGCAAATCGGCCGAGGCGCTGTTCGGCAAACTCTCGGGCAAATTGGCAGGGCGGCAGGCCTATTATGTGCCCGCGGGAGCGGTCGTCAGATTGCAGGTGGGGCCATTTGAAAGCCGCGCGGCGGCGACGTCGGCCTGTGCGAAGCTTGCGCCCCAGCCTTGCTTCCCGGTCGGCGGGCCCTAGCCCGCGACCCACTCGGCGCGGGGAATTGCCTGCGCCCAAAGCAAAGCGTCGAGCCCATGGTGATCGAGCCGCGCGTCGGCAACCAGGGCGAGCGCCGGCTTGGCGCGATAGGCGACGCCAAGGCCCGCTTCCCTGACCATCGGAATGTCATTGGCGCCGTCGCCGATTGCCAGCGTGTCCTCATGCGCAAGGCCCAGGCGGGCACGAGCTTCGACCAGCACGTCATGCTTGACGCGGGAATCGACCACGCGTCCTTCGGTCGCGCCGGTCAGCTTGCCGCCGCGGGCGCCAAGGATATTGGCCTCAAACCGGTCGAACCCGATTTGCCCGGCGATCGGTGCGACGAAGGCCGTAAAGCCGCCGGAGACAAGGATGGTCTCGGCGCCCCGGGCGCGCATCGTCCGAACCAGGGTGGCCGCACCTGGGTTGGGCCGGATCCGCTCGGCCAGGCACTGCTTGATGACGGCTTGGTCCAGTCCATTGAGCAGGGCGACGCGCTCCTCCAGGGCGCTGGCGAAGTCGAGCTCGCCGTGCATTGCGCGCTCGGTGATGGCCGCGACCTCCGGCTTGAGGCCGGCATAGTCGGCCAGCTCGTCGATGCACTCCTGCCCGATCATGGTCGAATCCATGTCGGCGACGAGCAGGCGCTTCCCGCGCGGGCCCGGCGGGTGGGCGACGACGTCGACCGCTTCCCAGCCCTCATAGGCGCTGCGGATCGCGGCCAGCTCGGCCTCGCACTCGATGTCTGCGGCGGCGCCCCGATCGATCCATTGCAGCAGGCGCGTTCCGGGAAGCCGGGCGAGCGCCGCTGCCAGCAGTCTTTCGTCGAGCCGTCCGGCTGCTATCAGCGTCGCAATGGCCAAAGAAAAGCGTCCTCCTGTCGCTCTCATCGCCGGTCCGACCGCCAGCGGCAAGTCGGAGCTGGCACTTCGCCTGGCCGAGGCAAGCGGCGGGGCGATCGTCAATGCCGACAGCGCGCAAGTCTATCGCGACCTGCCGATCCTTTCGGCGGCGCCCTCCAAAGAGGACCGGGCAAGAGCGGAACATCGGCTCTACGGAGTCCTTGAAGGGACGCAGGCTTGCTCGGCGGCCGATTGGGCCGAAATGGCCAAGGGGGAGATTGCCAGGCTGCATGGCGAGGGCCGGCTGCCGATCCTTGCCGGCGGCACCGGCCTGTATCTCAGGACCTTGCTGGACGGCATCGCACCGATCCCGCCGATCGATCCGGAAATACGCGCGCGAGTGCGCGGCAAAGGGGTCGCCGAGAATCTTGCCGAGCTGGCGCCGCTCGATCCGGTGGCGGCGGCGGCGCTCAATCCCGGCGACACCACGAGGATCGCACGGGCGCTGGAAGTGGTGAAGTCGACAGGGAAAACGCTCGCAGACTGGCAAGGGCACCGCGAAGGCGGGATTGGCGGGGAAATAGAGTTGAGACCGGTAGTGCTGCTCCCGCCCCGCCCCTGGCTGTACGAGCGGTGCGACCGGCGGTTCGCAAGGATGGTGGAACAAGGCGCGCTGGCCGAAGTCGAGGCGCTGCTGGAGTGCAAGCTTGACCCCAAGCTGCCGATCATGCGGGCGATTGGCGTGCCGGAACTCGGCGCGCATCTGCGGGGAGAATGGTCTCTCGACCGGGCGATCGCCGCCGGCCAGCAGTCGACGCGGCGCTACGCCAAGCGGCAATATACGTGGTTCGCCCACCAGCCTCCGCCCGGCTGGGCGCGATTCCATGATCCGCCAGAGGGGCCTGCGATCCATCGCGCGCTGGCGCTGCTCGGCGCGGCGGGCTAGCCAAGGCTTATGGACGCATTCCGCGATGCCGACATCGATCCCACGCCGCTCGAGGGCAAGCGGGTGGCGATCATCGGCTATGGCAACCAGGGCCGCGCCCAGGCGCTGAACCTCAACGACAGCGGGATCGATGTGGTGGTCGGGCTGCGCGACGGCTCGCCGAGCGTGAACGGCGCGCGCGCGGACGGCATCGCCACCGCGTCACTGGCGGAAGCGACGGCGTCGGCGGATGTTCTGATGCTGCTCGCTCCAGACGAAGTACTGGCGGCCATCTACCGCGAGGTCGAACCGCAGATTCGCGAAGGCGCCGCTCTCGGGTTCAGCCATGGGCTCGCCATTCGCTTCGGATTCATCATTCCGCGCGCGGACCTCGATGTGTTCATGCTTGCGCCCAAGGGACCGGGAACGGCGCTGCGGTCGCTATACCTTGAAGGCAAAGGGATGGTCGCCCTGGCCGCCGTTGCCCAGGATGTGAGCGGGCGAGCCGAGGCGATCGCCCTCGCCTATGGCGGCGCGCTGGGCTGCGGCCGGGCCGCGATCCTGCGCTCAACCTTCGCCGAAGAATGCGAGGCAGACCTGTTCAACGAGCAGGCGGTGGTGTGGGGCGCGGTACCGCAAATCCTCATCGCCGGCTTCGATACGCTGGTCGAGGCGGGGGTAAGCGAGGAAGTCGCCTACATGGAATGCGTCGGCGAGCTGCAGCTGATTGCCGAGCTGATCGAAGCGCGAGGGATTGCCGGGATGCGCGAGGCCATCAGCAATACGGCGGAGCTTGGCGCGGTCCTCGGCGGCTCTCGCATCATAGACGATGGTGTGCGGGAGCGGATGAAGGCGGTTATGGCGGAAATTCGCGCCGGACGCTTCACCGATGTGCTGAGTGACGAGGAAGCATCGGGCTATCCGCGGCTGCGCGACGCAAGGGAAAAGGCGCGCAGCCTCCGCGTCGAACAGGCAAGGAAAAAACTGATCGGCTAGCCGATGATGTCGGCAGTCTCGGCCACCCGCTCACCAATCGAGGCTCGCTCAGTGTAGGCGCGCTGCAGCCGGCGATGGCTTTCGGCGGCATCCGGATCTTCGGCGCTCAATGCCAACTCGGCCTCCTCGGCAGCGCGACGTGCGAAATAGCTTTTGTCATATTCGCTCATGGTCGATCTCCCGGTGAGGAAGGCCCGCCAGCCTAGCAGCAGTTGGTCGAAAAATCCGCAAAAAAGGGACGCCCGATATTCCGGGCGCCCCTTCCGATTGCGGTTCGCCTAGAAGCGAGTGCCGAGCGTCAGCGCAACCTGATTGCGTGACAGGCCGTGCTCATAGTTGGAATAGCGGTATTCGCCGCCGACATAGGCCTTGCCGCTGATCGCCAGCTGGCCGCCAGCGCCGACGCGATAGCCGTCGAAATTCTCGGCGAAGCTGTCGACGCCGTCATCCGCCTTGAACCGGGCGTTGGTGTAGCCGGCCTTGACGTAGAGGTTGGCCGACGGGCTTACCGCGAAGCTGACGCGGCCGCCGGCGTAGAGGTCCCGACCTGCCTTGACCGAAGCTCCGCCAGCGCTTTCCTTCTGGGTGGACTCCGTGGCTTCGATGTCGGCGCCAAGCGAAACGCCGCTGCCGACCGCGAAGTCATAGCCGGCACCGACGCCGAGCAGCGCTCCGCCGTCCTTTTCGCCGAGGGCCTTGACCCGGTCATAGCCTACCACCGCCTCGACACGCGGCCCGACCGGAGCAGCCGAAGCGGCCTGGGCGAACGCCGGCGTTGCGCCGAGAACTGCGGCCGTAGCGGCCGTCGCAAGAAGAATCTTTTTCACAACAATACTCCATTATTTGGCATCCCTTCAGGACGAAGGGACAAGCGGGGACCACACCGGAATCACCCGAAACACGAGCAAATCCGCCATTTCCTGTTAATGCCGTGTGGACCGGCACCCCCGCCCGCTCATTTGGGCGCTTCACTTGTCCCTTCAATGAACGAGACTTGCCCAAGTCATCGCGAACGCGGGAGTTCCGGAGCAAAGTCAAAAGCTTGGATAGCGCGAAAAAATTTCGCGATGGGCCGAAATTCACGCCATTCGATTAGATCCAGGCTGCCTATTTAGGCTATTTGCGGCCAAATAGTCTTTCGATGTCGCCATGAGCCAGCTTCACCCAGGTCGGGCGGCCATGGTTGCATTGCCCGCTGTGCGGCGTGACCTCCATTTCCCGGAGAAGGGCATTCATCTCCGCGACCGACAGGATCCGCCCGGCCCGAACCGACCCGTGGCAGGCCATGGTTGCAGCGACATGATCGAGCTTCTCGCGCAGGCTGAGCGCCGAGCCGAGCTCGGCCAGCTCCGCCGCGAGGTCGGCAAGGAGACCGGCGACGTCCGTCTTGCCCAGCGGCGCAGGGGTGGCCCGGACGAGCATGGCGGCCGCCCCGAATCGTTCGATCTCAAGTCCCAGGGCGGCAAGTTCGGGGATGGCCGCTTCCAGCCGGTCGCAGTCCGGCTCGTCGAGCTCGACCACGTCGGGGATCAGCAGCGCCTGGCGCGCGACCTCGCCACCGCTCGAGGCCTTGCGCATCCGCTCGAGCACCAGCCGTTCATGGGCGGCGTGCTGGTCGACGATCACCAGCCCGTCTTCGGCTTCCGCGACGATGTAGGTTGCGGCCACCTGCCCCCTGGCGACGCCGAGCGGGTAAACAGGCACTGGCGCGGTCGCTGGTTCGGCGCGAGCGGCAGGCTTTGCCCCGCCAAAGAGGACATTGCTGTCCGCGAGAAGATTTTCAGGAGTCGCCGCCGCGAATACGGGGGGCCAATCCAGAACTTCCGGGTTCCCGCTTGCGTTGGACTGACGAGCTTCCGGCTGTGACAAGACAGGTTCCACCTGCCACGCCGCCGGCCGGGCGAATTGTTCGCGAGCCGCGCTGCGGTGCCCCGCCTCATCAAGCGCAGCCTTCAGGCCGCCGACGATCAGCCCCCTTACCGCCGCCGGGTCGCGGAACCGAACCTCGGTCTTGGCCGGGTGAACATTGATGTCGACCTCACTTGTCGGAACCTCGACGAACAGCGCCGCCACCGGATGGCGATCGCGGGCCAGCAAGTCGCGGTAAGCGGCCCGTAGCGCCCCGACCAGCAGCCGGTCCTTTACCGGGCGCGAATTGACGAAAAGATATTGCTGGTCGGCCATGCCGCGGTTGAACGTCGGCAGGCTGGCAACGCCGGTCAGCCTAAGTCCCTCACGAACGCAGTCGATTCCGATTCCGTGGCGGTCGAGCTCATGGCTCAGCAGCGCCGCCACACGGGTCGGTCCGTCGGAGGGCTGGACGGACAGGCTGCGCCGGCCATCATGGTCGAGCGCGAAGGCGACGTCGGGGCGGGCCATCGCCAGCCGCTTCACGACATCGAGGCAGGCGGCATATTCGGCCCGCGGCGAGCGCAGGAACTTGCGGCGCGCCGGTACCTTGTCGAACAATCCCTCCACCCGAACGCGCGTCCCGGGAGGAAGCGCGGCCGGCCCCTCCCCAAGCAATTCGCCATGGTCGATGAGTATCCGCCAGCCGTCGGATCCGCGCTCCCGGCTCTCCAGAGTCAGCCTGGCGACGCTGGCGATCGATGGCAGGGCCTCGCCGCGAAAGCCGAAGCTCAGCACATCTTCGATGGCATCGTTGGGCAGCTTGGAAGTTGCATGGCGCTCCAGCGCCAGCCTCATTTCGGAGGGGCTCATCCCACTGCCGTCATCGACCGCCTCGACCAGGTCGAGGCCGCCCGCCGACAGCCGAATCGCGACCGACTTCGCACCAGCGTCGAGCGAATTTTCTATCAATTCTTTCAAGGCACTTGCCGGCCGCTCGACCACTTCGCCGGCGGCGATGCGATTGATGAGATCGGAGGGCAGCCTTCTTATTGACATGTTAACCTCCGTAGCCCAATCCGAAGCACCCTGCGAAGCGCTGAATCTGCAAAAGGATTAATGCCGCTTTCACAAGGACTTGGATAAGGAATCGTGAATCGGGCCGGCTTGGTGGACGGACCGTTTTCCAACAGGCAAGCGAGAGACGGGTAAAGCATGTTCTGGAACCGCTGGTTCAAATGGATGTCACATGACATGGCAATCGATCTGGGGACGGCGAATACGCTGGTCTATGTCCGCGGCCGCGGCATCGTCCTCAACGAGCCGTCAGTGGTTGCGATCGAGACGATCAACGGGGTCAAGAAGGTCAAGGCGGTCGGCGACGACGCCAAACTGATGATGGGCAAGACCCCCGACCAGATCGAGGCCATTCGCCCGCTGCGCGACGGCGTTATCGCCGACATCGACGTGGCCGAGCAGATGATCAAGCACTTCATCCACAAGGTTCATGGCGGCAAGATGCGCGCCTGGCGCTTCCCGGAAATCGTCATTTGCGTGCCGTCGGGTTCGACCAGCGTCGAGCGCCGCGCGATCCGCGACGCCGCTTCGAACGCCGGCGCATCGGCGGTCTACCTGATCGAGGAACCGATGGCCGCCGCGATCGGCGCCGACATGCCGGTCACCCAGCCGATCGGGTCGATGGTGGTTGATATCGGCGGGGGCACGACCGAGGTCGCGGTGCTTTCGCTGCGCGGCCTCGCCTATACCACTTCGGTCCGTGTCGGCGGCGACAAGATGGACGAAGCAATTTCATCCTATGTCCGCCGCAACCATAATTTGCTGATCGGCGAGGCCACGGCCGAACGGATCAAGAAGGAAGTCGGCATTGCCAAGCCGCCGGTCGACGGCATCGGCAAGACGGTGCACATCAAGGGCCGGGACCTGGTCAACGGCGTTCCCAAGGAAATCTCGATCAACCAGGGCCAGATCGCGGAAGCGCTAAGCGAACCGGTCGGAACCATCGTCGAGGGTGTCCGCATCGCGCTTGAAAACACCGCGCCCGAGCTGGCGGCCGACATCTGCGACCAGGGTATCGTGCTTACCGGCGGCGGCGCCCTGCTCCAGGGCCTCGACGAGGTGCTTCGCGACGAGACCGGCTTGCCGGTCACCGTGGCCGAGGATCCGCTGACCTGCGTCGCGCTCGGCACTGGCCGGGCGCTCGAAGAGGAGCAGTTCCGCGGCGTCCTCCAGACGGCTTAGGAGATTCTGAGCGGTGGCGGCCTCGGCGGGACCGCGCCCGGGCTGGTCGAGGCGCGCTCAATATAGCCTGTTCTTCAGTTTCCTGGCGGTGATCGCCGGGCTGATCGTCGGGCTGTTCCTGCTGATCCTGTCGCTGGTCGCGCCGCAAAGCTACGCCGCGGTTCGCGGCGCAGCGCTCGATGTCACGGCCCCGATCAGCGGCGGGCTGCGCGAGGTCACCACGACCGTCACCGGGCTGGTGAGCGGCGCGGGCGATTATTGGGATGCGGCCAACCAGAACGCCCAGCTGAAGCAAGATCGCGCGGCGCTGATGCGGCGGATGGTCGAAGCGCGTGCGATCCTCGAGGAAAACCAGCAACTGAAGGCGGCGTTGCAGCTGCGCGAACGAAGCCATGACACGATCGCCGCCGGCCGGGTCGTCGGATCCTCGTTCGAAAGCCCGCGCCGGTTTGCGATCATCTCGGTCGGGACCAGCGATGGCGTCCGCATCGGCATGCCGGTCCGGGCGCCCGAAGGCTTGATCGGCCGGGTGATCGACGCCGGGTCGACCGCCAGCCGGGTGCTGCTGGTCAGCGATCGTGCCAACATCGTCCCGGCGAGAATCCTGAAAGGCGGCCTGCCGGTGATATCGACCGGGCGCGGCGACGGCACGGTCGACATCCGCCCGCTGGAAGTCGGCCGCAACCCGTTCAAGCTCGGCGATGTCATCGCCACGTCGGGCACCGGCGGCCTTTATCCGCCGCTGGTGCCGATCGCCAAGGTGATCCGGCTCGATGACGACGGAGCCATCGGCATTCCCATCGCCGACCCGTCGAAAGTCAGCTTCGCTATCGTCGAGCCGCCGTTCGAGCCGGCTGCCCTGGCCGTCGCTGCCACGCCCGACGTCGAGGCGCCCTGATGGCCCGCTCGGCGCTCAGTCCCAAGGGCGCGCAGCTCAACAAGGGCCCGCGAACCGGCGCCGAAATCCTTCCCGCGGCGACCGTCATCGCCGGCTCGTTGATCTCGCTACTGCCGATCGTTTCGGCAACCGGCTGGTGGCCGGATTGGGGGCTATTGATGCTGGTGGCCTGGCGGCTGCTTCGGGCCGACGCCTGGCCGGCCTGGTGGGCGGCGCCGCTTGGGTTCGCCAATGACCTGATCCTCGGCAACCCGATGGGACTGTCGGTGGCTTTGTGGGCGGCGATGATGATCGCGATGGATATCCTCGATCGCCGCACCCAGTGGCGCGACTATTGGATCGAATGGGGCATTGCCGCCCTGTTCATCGCCATCGCCGAGCTGGCGCAATGGCGCGTCGCGGCGATGCTCGGGGCGCCGGTCCCGCTCGGCGTTACTGCCGGCCCCGCGACCGTCGTCGGCATCCTGTGCTTCCCCGGAGCGGCCTTCATTGCGGCGCGGATCGACCGGTGGAGGCTTGGCCGATGAAAGCGTCGCGCTTTACCGCCGCCCACCAGTCGATGACCTTTTCGCGGCGAATGATGCTGGTCAGCGGCGCGCAGGCGGCGTTCGGCGGGATCCTGGTTGCCCGTCTCGGCTATCTCTCGGTCGCCCAGAACCAGCATTACAAGCTGCTTAGCGAGAGCAACCGGGTACAGCTGATCCCTGTGCCGCCCAGGCGCGGCTGGATCATCGATCGCAAGGGCAAGCCAATTGCAATCAACCGGTCCAGCTTCCGGGTAGACATCATTCCCCAGCAACTGGTCGATGCGCCGCGCGTGGTGCGCACCGTTTCCGAGATCCTCGGCCTGACGCCCGACGAGATCGACCGCATTCACAAGGAATTGGAGACCTCGCGCGGCTTCCAGCCGGTCGCGGTCGGCGACAACGTTCCTTATGAGAAATATGCCGCGATCATGGTCCGGATCCAGGAGCTCCCAGGGGTTGCCGCGTCGCGCGGATTTAGCCGCTTCTATCCAGCCGGTCCGGC
>Ga0310810_10000342_pt1 | contig 48913 bp, 41 predicted proteins | sample NCmetagenome_FD_207641 | JGI IMG/M metagenome (GOLD analysis project Ga0310810, IMG submission 207641) | Soil microbial communities from experimental microcosm in Duke University, North Carolina, United States - NC | ecosystem: Engineered > Artificial ecosystem > Soil microcosm > Unclassified ...
GCTGCAGGACGGGTTCAATGTCGTTCTGGAGCAGGATCGTCGCGGCAGCCTGCGCGCCAAGGTGCGCGCGCGCCCCGGCGCCATCCGTGACATTCACGGCGTCGGCCAGCCCCTTCAGCGGCAGCCCTTTGGCAAGCACATCGTCGCGATTGCACGACACCGGCGGCGTGATCTCGGCGGTGATCACGAACCGGCCGGACGCGATGGCGCGTTGAAGCTGACTGGGAGAATTCACTGCACTCATGAAGATGCTTTCCGCCTCACAATACGTCCCTTAGCAGAACGTGCCGCGGCGGATAAGCACCCTCACTGTTTCAAGGGTAGCGGCCCACCATGAGGCGTTCCCACGGTGGGCCGCAGCATCATTTTGCGAGATAGCTGCGATGCACGAAGGCGCCGCTGGCGCGCCGTGTCTCGAAATAGAACGCCCTGTCGGCGTCGCGCACTTCGAGTTGAACCTGAGCGGGGAGCGACCTCTCTGTCGATTTGCCCTTCGCAGCATCGGTCAGAAAGGCGAGCGCCACCTCGCCTGCCGGCGCCGGATCCGTCTCGGCATTCTTGTGGCCAATCGCTTCGGTAACACTCGCCTGCAGGAGCTTCGGCCACATTTTCCGGAACAGGCCGTTGGAGGGATAGACCTCCGCGCTGTTGAGCTTGCCGTTCACCGCGAACACATAGCCGACGACGTCATCGTCTTTTTCTCCGGCGCTCTTCAACGCACCGAGATAGGCGGCCTGAGCGTCTTTCAGCTTTTCGTTCTCCAGAGCGAGCTGAAGACTTGTCTGCGAGGCCATCGAATAGACCGGCGACCCGACGCTGCCCGAAAGCTTCTCCTGCACACTGCGCACACGCCGCCAGACTTCCTGTTGCCGCGCGCTTGTATCTTCGACGGCGTAAAGGAGCGTGCGGCGCGAGCCGGCGACCTGATTGGAGAGGCTCGACAGCGGATTGACCTGCGCCGCCTCGACCGAGGTAGGCACGGGCGCCTTCATGGCGATCTTCGCCTCGCGCGATGGGATCGATGTGGAGGCGGTCGCGAACGTCTTTGCATCCTCCTTGCCGCGCGCGGTCCAGCGGCCCTGCTCGACGCAGAAGGATGCAATATTGATGCGACCCGATTTCGAGGGAAGCACCAGACTGACGCTCAGCACGCGGTCCTGCTGTCCGCCCTTCACGATGTCACCCGACTGCACGAACACCTCGTTGCCGCCGAGGTTCTCGATCTGCAATTCATTCACATGACCGGTCTCGTGCACCTTCACGGCGCCCTTCGCGAGCGCCTCCTCGAGGGTGAGCGGTACCGGACCGGCCGCGGATTTGCCGTGCACCAGGTAGATCGCGAGATTTTCATGAACGACCGGCCCCGTGATGCGGTAATCGTCCGCACGCGCCGGGTAATACATCAGGGACGCCAGCGACGAAGCCGCCAGCGCAATCAATGCTCTGCGATGCATGGGAGGTGTCCTCCGACGACGCCCTTGCAGTAGAGCCTGACCTTCCTCTACGGCACGGTCGAGGAATGGGACCGGCAGAGTTCCGGCGCAATCGTGGCTTCATTCGGCTAGAGGCGTCGGCAAATCAGGCCGACGCGTCAAAATTGTAAAACCGCGAGCGGCTGGCCTTCGGCAACCTGCTGGCCTTCAGCCACCAGGATCGTCTGCACCGTGCCGGCGCGCGGCGCGGGGACGGGGATTTCCATCTTCATGGCTTCCAGGATGATCAGCGTGTCGCCTTCGTTCACGGACGCGCCGGTTGCGGCCTCGATCTTCCAGACGATCGCGTTGAGCTCCGACCTGACCCTGACTTCCGCCATGTCCCCCACCCGCATTTCCGGCGCGACCGGAATGCTATAGTCGCGGCTCGGGGCGGTCGAGGCGGGCATGAGCTGGGAATCCGACATCGAGGAGTTGCGCCGTCGCGAGGCACTGGCGCGGCAGATGGGCGGGCCGGACAAGGTCAAGCGCCAGCACGATGCCGGCCGCCTCACGGTGCGCGAGCGCATCGAGGCGTTGCTCGATCCCGGAAGCTTCCATGAGATCGGCGCGCTCGCGGGTCGCGCGAGATACGGCGCCGAGGGCGAAATGCAGGCGTTCCAGCCGGCCAATTTCGTATTCGGGCGCGGCCGCATCGACGGCCGCCCCGTCGTGGTCGGCGGCGACGATTTCACCGTCCGCGGGGGCGCTGCCGATGCCTCGATCCGCGGCAAGCAGGTCCAGTCCGAGCAGATGGCGAACGAGCTGCGCATCCCGCTGGTGCGGCTGATCGACGGCACCGGCGGCGGCGGCTCGGTCAAGACCATCGAAACGGAAGGCTACACGTATGTGCCCGCCAACCCGGCCTGGGACTGGGTGGTAAAGAACATGGCGACCGTCCCGGTCGTGGCGCTCGGCCTTGGCTCGGTCGCGGGCCTTGGCGCGGCGCGGCTTGCGACCAGCCACTACTCGGTGATGGTCGAGGGCATCTCGCACATGTTCATCGCGGGGCCGCCCGTGGTGGCGCGTGTCGCCCAGCCGGTCACCAAGGACGAGCTCGGGGGCAGCGACATTCATGCGCGCGCGGGCGCGGTCGATGATGTCGTTGCGAGCGAAGCCGACGCGTTCGCGCGGGCGCGGCGTTTCCTCTCCTACCTCCCCGCGTCGGTATACGAGCTGCCGGCGCGCATCGAACCCTCCGACGATCCGGCACGGCGCGATCCATGGCTGATCGAGGCGGTGCCGCATGACCGGCGCAAGGTCTACGACATGCGCCGCATCCTCACCGCCATCGTCGACAAGGACTCGCTGTTCGAGATGGGCCGCAAGTTCGGCGGCTCGGTCATCACTGCATTCGCACGGCTCGACGGCTGGCCGGTCGCGGTGCTCGCGAGCGATCCCTATTATTACGGCGGCGGCTGGACCGCGGATGCGTCCGACAAGGTCACGCGCTTCGTCGATCTTGCCAACACCTTCCACCTGCCGGTCGTGCATCTGGTCGACGTGCCGGGCTTCGTCATCGGGGTCGAGGCCGAGAAGGCCGGCACGATCCGCCATGGTGCCCGGGCACTCGCCGCGATCTATCAGGCGCGCGTGCCGTTCTGCTCGATCATCATCCGTAAGGTGTTCGGCGTCGCCGGCGCGGGACACACGCCGCACCACAGACTGCACTATCGCTATGCCTGGCCCTCGGGCGACTGGGGCTCGCTTCCGGTCGAGGGCGGGATCGAGGCCGCGTACCGTGCCGAACTCGATGCGTCACCGGATCGCGACAAGTTGCGCGCCGAGATCGAGGAGCGGCTCAACCGCCATCGCTCGCCCTTCCGCACCGCCGAGACCTTCCTGATCGAGGAGATCGTCGATCCGCGCGAGACGCGGCCGCTGCTCTGCGAGTTTGCGAACCTGGTTTCGAAACTGCGGGAACCGGGTCCCGTCACGCCCGCGATGCGGCCGTGAAGGAGTTCTTCCCTCTGGTCGCGCCGTGATTGGAAATGTTTCTATTGCGGCCATCCACTTTCCGACGAAATCATCCTTTCAAAGCACCTTTCCAGCACCGGTGACGATAGTTACATCCTAAGCACCTTGTTCGTGTGCTGCCCCTCTTCTAGGGTCGGGCTACTTTCCACCGGGTCCTCTCCATGCAACTCCGCGACGGCATCGTTGAAGCGATCGGCAACACGCCGCTGATCAAGCTCAAGCGCGTCTCGGAAGCGACCGGCTGCACCATTCTCGGCAAGGCCGAATTCATGAATCCGGGCCAGTCGGTCAAGGACCGCGCCGGGCGCACGATGATCCTGCAGGCGGAAAAGCGCGGCGAATTGCGACCGGGCGGCCTCGTGGTCGAGAGCACCGCCGGTAATACCGGCATCGGCCTCGCACTGGTGGCGGCCGCGCGCGGCTATCGCACGCTGATCGTGATCCCGGAAACGCAAAGCCAGGAAAAGAAAGACATGCTCCGCCTCTGCGGCGCCGAGCTGGTCGAGGTCCCGGCGCTGCCCTACAGCAATCCGAACAACTATCAGCATGTCGGACGTCGGCTTGCGGAAGAGCTGAAAAAGACCGAGCCGAATGGCGTCATCTTCGCCGACCAGTGGAACAATCTGGACAATCGGCTCGCGCACTACACCTCGACCGGCCCGGAGATCTGGCAGCAGACCGACGGCAAGGTCGATGCGTTTGTTTCGACCGTCGGCACCGGCGGAACGCTCGCGGGCGCCTCGACCTTCCTGCGCGAGATGAAGAAGGACATCGTAATCGGCTGCGCCGATCCGCGCGGTGCCGCGATGTACAATCTGTTCGCGCACGGCGAAGCGAAACCAAGCGAAGGCGGCTCGATCACCGAAGGCATCGGGCTCGGCCGCGTGACGCCGATCATCGAGGACATCAAGTGCGAGAAGGCCTATTTGATCCCCGACGAGGAGGCGATCCCGTACATCTTCGATCTGCTCGAGCATGAGGGCCTGTGTCTCGGCGGCTCGTCGGCGATCAATATTGCGGGCGCAGTACGACTTGCCAAGGATCTGGGTCCCGGCAAGGTCATCGTGACGCTATTGTGCGACTCCGGCACGCGCTATCAGTCGAAGCTGTACAATCCGGATTTCCTGCGCTCCAAGAAGCTTCCCGTGCCAACCTGGCTGGAGCGCAAATCCAAGATCAAGCCGCCATTCGTGTAAGAGAAAGTGCATGCCGACTGATTGCCTGTTCCGCGAAGACGCCTACCTCACTTCCGCGCCCGCGACCGTGCTCGGATTGACCGAGAAGGGCGGCATTGTGGTCGACCGCACCTGTTTCTATGCGACCTCGGGCGGGCAGCCCGGTGACAGCGGCGTGCTGGTCACTCCGGCGGGCGAGTTTCCGCTCGCGACCGCCGTCTACAACGATCAGCTCAAGACCGAGATCGCGCACGTGCCGGCTGAAACCGTAAACGAGCGTCCCGCTGTCGGCGACAACGTCACGCTGAAGCTCGACTGGGGTCCACGCTACCGGCGCATGCGCATGCACACCGCGTTGCATCTCTTATCCGCCGTGCTGCCCTATCCGGTCACCGGCGGAGCCGTGAACGAGGACGACAGCCGGCTCGACTTCGACATTCCGGAAGCGGGCCTCGACAAGGACGAGATCACCGCAAAGATGAACGAGATGATCAAGGCGGACGCCGAAGTGCGCTCGCGCTGGATCACCGACGCGGAGCTCGAAGCCAATCCGGGCCTCGTGAAGACCATGTCGGTGAAGCCGCCGATCGGAACCGGTCGCGTGCGGCTGATCGAGATCGTGGGCTATGACCTGCAGCCCTGCGGCGGCACGCATGTGCGGCGCACCGGTGAGATCGGGGCGGTGCGCGTGACGCAGATCGAGAAGAAGGGTAAACAGAACCGCCGCGTGCGGATTTCGTTTGCGTAGGCCTACGGAAATACAAATGACAGAAGAAAAGCTCGCCAGCCGCTGGCTGGTCTCGACCGACTGGCTCGCAGTGCGGCTCAGCGATCCGAACGTGATCGTGCTGGACGCGTCTTACTATCTGGCGAACCACAAGCGCGACGCACAAGCCGAATTCCTCGTCGGCCATATCCCCGGCGCGCAACGTTTCGAGATCGATACGATCTGCGACAAGTCCAACCCCCTACCCCACATGCTCCCTCCGGCAGAACAGTTCGCTGCCCAGGTCGGCGCGCTCGGCGTTGGCGACGGCATGACGGTCGTGCTCTACGACGGCCTTGGCCTTTATGGCGCGGCGCGGGTGTGGTGGACATTCCGGGTGTTCGGATCGCTCGATGTCCGCGTTCTCGACGGCGGCATGCCGAAGTGGAAGGCCGAGAACCGTCCGCTGGAAACCGGCCCCGCAAGGCCGCGCGCGGGAAAGACCTTCACGCCGAAATTCAACCGCAACATGGTCGCCTCGGTCGACGATGTGCAGAAGGTGCTGCTCGACAAGACCGCGCAGGTTGTCGATGCGCGTTCCGCCGGCCGCTTCCGCGGCGAGGCGCCGGAGCCGCGCGCAGGCGTGCGCGGCGGCCACATGCCCGGTTCCTTCAACGTGCCGTATGAAGAGGTGCTCAAGGACGGCCGGCTCAAATCGCATGATGAAATCGCGGCCGCCTTTGCGCGGGGCGGCGTTGATCTCGACAAGCCGGTTTTCTCGAGTTGCGGCTCCGGCGTCACCGCCTCGATCCTGACGTTCGCGGTCGAGGCGCTGGGCAAGCCGCAGGGCCGGGTCTACGACGGCTCATGGGCCGAATGGGGCAGCCGGCAGGACACGCCCGTCGTCAAGGGATAGCCGCCACAGTTTCGCTTCCCCCGATGTGCTAGCGTCGGCCTGAGGGAGACTCGGGCCAATGATCTTCCGCCAGCTGTTTGATAGCGTCTCCGGCACCTACACCTATCTGCTCGCAAGCCGCCGCGGCGGCGAGGCGCTCATCATCGACCCCGTGCTGGAGAAGGTCGACCGCTATCTCCAGCTCATCCGCGAGCTCGACCTCAAGCTCGTCAAGGCGGTCGACACCCATCTTCACGCGGATCACATCACCGGGCTCGGCGCGCTGCGCGACCGCACCCACTGCATCACCGTGATGGGTGAGCAGACCAAGGCCGATGTTGTTTCGATGCGGCTGTCGGAAGGCGAGAAGCTGTCGATCGAGGGCGTTGCGCTCGATGTGCTGTACACCCCCGGCCACACGGACGATTCCTACAGTTACCTCCTGGACGACCGGGTGTTTACGGGCGACACGCTCCTGATCCGCGGGACCGGGCGCACCGACTTCCAGAACGGCGACCCGCGCCAGCAATACGACTCGATCTTCAACAAGCTCTTGAAGTTGCCGGAAAGCACGCTGGTTTTTCCCGCGCACGACTACAAGGGCGAAACCGTCTCGACCATCGGCGAGGAGAAGACCTTCAATCCGCGTTTGCAGGTGAAGTCGGTCGACGAATACGTCACGTTGATGAGCAACCTGAACCTGCCCAACCCGAAAATGATGGACGTGGCGGTGCCCGCCAACATGAAGGTCGGGCTCGCGCAGGAGGAGATCGCCCGGCGCGGCTGGGCGGTGAGCGCGACTGATGCGCTCGCGCTGGTGAGCAAGCCCGATATCGCCTTCATCGACCTGCGCGAAAAGACCGAGCGCGAGAAGCACGGGGTGATCCCGGGCTCCCTGCACGCCCCCTACGCCGAACTCGCCGCCAACATCGCGCCGGGCGGGCTGCTGCGCGGGCTCGCGGCGAACCAGCGGCTCTTGTTTTACTGCGCATTCGGCGAGCGCTCGGCCATGGCGGTGCAGGCTGCCCAGGACGCGCGCTTGTCCTCCGCCTGCCACCTCGCGGGCGGCATCGACGCCTGGAAGAAGGCAAGCGGGCCGCTGGAGCGCGCTGACCTCCGCTGATCAGCGTTCAGCGCACCGCATCGGCAAACTGCGCGGTATCAGTAAACTCCTCGAAGCCTAAAAGCTTGCCGTCCCGGAGGGTCATCATGTGCAGCCATTCGCATGAGACCGGCTTGCCCGTCTTGCGGATCGTCCACGCGTAATTGCCGCGGACGAAGACCTTGTCGCCGGATGCGTAGAATTCCCGCGGGGCGAAAGCGGTTACGTCCTCGGTATCGGCGACGATCGCGAAGAACTTCCCCACACCCTCCGGCCCCTTGTACGTCCCGATCGCCGGGTAATCCTTGGGCCGCCCATGGATCTGCCAGACTGCATCGGCGGCCGTGGCGCCCACGATCATTGCGATGTTGCCGCGCTGAAAGGCGGCGTAGAGGCTCTGGACGAACGCGATATTGGCTTCGCTCATCATTTCCTCCGCAGTCATTGCTTCCATTACGGAACGATAATGACTGCAGTTTCAAACATGATGCAAATTTTTCGCTGATATCCGATGCAACGCTCATTGTCCGAAAAGCGGTTTTCTCCTATTGGGGATTTGCGGAGCGCGAATGCTCGCGCGAATGGGGCTGACATGACTCAAATCCACGCTCTCGGAAGCTGCACCTGCTGCGGCGATCTTCTGGCGCGCCGGTACGACCGGCGCCATCTCTTGCGCGCCGCCGGCGGGATCGGTCTTGTAACCGCGCTGACGCCATACATGGCGATCGCCGCCACCGGACACTATGAGGCAATGGTGCTCGGCTGTATCGATCCGCGCCTGCAGGAGCCGGTGCGAAAGTACACCGCGAAACGTCACCTGACCGGCAAATACAGCCAGTTCGTGATCGCCGGCGCTGCGATCGGCGTCGTCGCCGAGCCGTTCAAGGATTGGCACAAGGCGTTCTGGGACAACCTCGCCGCCTCGATCCAGCTGCACAACATCAAGAAGGTCATCGCGATCAATCACCGCGACTGCGGCGCCGCCAAGATCGCCTACGGCGACGCAGCGGTTGCCACCAAGGAGGCCGAGACCGAGACGCATCGCAAGGCGCTTGCGGAATTCCGCAAACAGGTCAACGAGAAACAACCCAAGCTCGAGGTCGAGACCGGGTTGATGGCGATCAACGGAAAGTTCGAGCGACTCGGTTAGCCGTACCCGGCGGCGGTCGGCAGCGTGACCGCCGCGGCAGCCGCTTGAGAGAGATCGAAAACCGCAGCGATCCCTCAGTGCAGAATCTGGCTGAGGAACAGCTTGGTGCGCTCGTGCTGCGGGTGCGCGAAGAAATTGTCCGGATCGTTCATTTCGACGATCTGCCCCGCATCCATGAAGATCACGCGGTTCGCCACCTGCCGCGCAAAACCCATTTCGTGCGTCACGCACAGCATGGTCATGCCCTCCTGGGCGAGCTGCACCATGGTGTCGAGCACTTCCTTGACCATCTCTGGATCGAGCGCCGAGGTCGGCTCGTCGAACAGCATGATCTTCGGGCGCATGCATAGCGCGCGGGCGATGGCGACGCGCTGCTGCTGACCGCCGGAGAGCTGACCCGGATACTTGTTCGCCTGTTCGGGGATCTTCACCTTGGTGAGGAAGTGCATCGCCACATCCTCAGCTTCCTTCTTCGGCATCTTGCGCACCCAGATCGGCGCCAGTGTGCAGTTTTCCAGGATGGTGAGGTGCGGGAACAGGTTGAAGTGCTGGAAAACCATCCCGACTTCGCGCCGGACTTCGTCGATCTTCTTCAGATCTCCGGTGAGCTCGGTGCCATCGACGACGATGCGCCCCTGCTGATGCTCCTCCAGCCGGTTGATGCAGCGGATCATAGTGGACTTGCCCGAGCCTGACGGCCCGCAGATCACGATGCGCTCGCGCCGTTCCACCGCGAGATTGATGTCACGCAGCACATGGAACTCGCCGTACCACTTATGCATATTGACGATCTCGACGGCGAGCTTTCCGTCCGATTTCGTGGCAGTCGCCGCCTCACTCATGGTCATCTCGCTGGTTATCGTCGATCGCCCTTGGCAAGCCGCGCCTCGACGCTCTTGGCGTAACGCGACATGCTGTAGCAGAAGATGAAATAGAAGATCGCCGCGAACACATAGCCGGTCGCGCTCGTCGTCGGCGCCGCCCATTTCGGGTCGATGCGCGACACCTCTACGGTGCGCAGGAAGTCGAAGATACCGACGATCACGACCAGCGTCGTGTCCTTGAACAGCCCGATATAGGTGTTCACGATGTTCGGGATGGTGATCTTGAGCGCCTGCGGCAGGACGATCAGATACATCATCTGCCAGTAGCCGAGCCCGACCGCCATCGCGCCTTCGTACTGGCCCTTCGGGATCGCCTGCAGGCCTGCGCGCACCACCTCGGCCATGTAGGCGGACGCAAACATCGCGATGCCGATCAGCGCGCGCAGCAGCTTGTCCGGCGAGTAGGCGTCCGGAACGAACAGCGGCAGCATGACGCTCGCCATGAACAGCACGGTGATGAGAGGCACGCCGCGCACGAACTCGATGAAGATCACCGAGAAAAGCTTCACGGCCGGCATGTGCGAGCGCCGCCCGAGCGCCAGCAAGATGCCGATCGGGAGCGAGAACACGATGCCGACCCAGGATACGACGATCGTGACCAGTACCCCGCCCCACAGCGAGGTATCGACCCGGCGCAGGCCGATTGTCTCGAAGCCGTTCAGCAGGATGTAGGAGACGATCGGAACGACAACGAAGAAATAGAGCGCGCCGAGGTCGCGCCGAGGCGCTTCGAGCCAAAGCAGCCAGAAGATGCCGACCGCGAGCATCGCGAAGAAAACGTCCACGCGCCAGCGCTCCGGGATCGGATAGGAGCCATATATGAAGTAGGAGAAGCGATCGTGCACGAAGGCCCAGCAGGCGCCGACCTCGGGCCGCTCCGCGGTCGGCAGGCAGGCCTCACGGTCGGTTCCGCTCCACACCGCGTGGACGAACACGAACTCGATGATCGGCGGAACGATCCAGAAGATGAGCAGCGCGCTGAATAGCGTCAGGGCAATGTTGGTCGCGCTGGACAACAGGTTCGCCCGTATCCACCCGATCGCCCCGGTGGTCGCCGCGGGCGCCGGCATCGCATCGACCTGCGCGTGCCGGACGTAGCTGTGATTCACGCTGTCCTGTGTGGCAACCGCCATGGCGTCACCGTTCCACCAGCGCGATGCGCGCGTTGTACCAGTTCATTGCCATCGAGGTAACCAGGCTGATCGACAGATAGACCGCCATGGTGATCATCACGACCTCGACCGCCTGACCGGTCTGGTTCAGCACCGTGCCGGTGAAGATCTGCACCAGGTCCGGATAACCGACGAACACGGCGAGCGAAGAATTCTTGGTCAGGTTCAGATACTGGCTGGTGAGCGGCGGAATGATCACGCGCATTGCCTGTGGAATGACCACCAGCTTGAGCGTCGGGCCGTTGCGCAAGCCGAGCGCGCCTGCGGCTTCGGTCTGGCCTTTCGACACCGCCATGATGCCGGCGCGCACCACCTCGGCGATGAACGCGCCGGTGTAGAACACGAGTCCAATTAGCAAGGCGACAAGTTCGGGCAGAATTTCCAGGCCGCCGCGGATGTTGAAACGCCCCTTTTCGGGGAATTCGAGCGTTGCCGGCATTCCGGCCGCAAAGAACGCGACGAGCGGCAGCCCGATGATGAGGGCGAGCGCGACGAGACCGACCGGAGATTGCTTGCCGGTCGCATCCTGCTTCTTCTTGGCCCATCGCGCATACGCGATCGCGCCGATGACGCCGACGACGAAGGCGCCCGCGACAAGCTCAATCCCGCTGCTGAAAACGGGGGACGGCGCGAAGAAGCCGCGATTGTTGAGGAAGATGACGCCGCCAATTCCCCAGCTATCGCGCAGGTCGGGCAGCGCCTTGAGCACGGCGTTGTACCAGAACAGGAGCTGCAGCAGCAGCGGAACGTTGCGGATGGTCTCGACGTAGCCGGCGGAGAGCTTGGCAAGCAGGAAATTCTTGGAGAGCCGCGCGATGCCGACCAGGAAGCCGACGATGGTCGCAAGCACGATCCCAAGCGCGGCAACGAGCAGCGTGTTGAGCAGGCCGACCCAGAAGGCGCGGCCGTACGTGCTGGCATTCGCGGAATACTCGATCAGCGTCTGGCTGATGTCGAAGCCGGCGGCCTGGTTCCAGAAGCCGAAGCCCGAGGCGATCTTCGCCCGCGCCAGGTTGTCGGCGGCATTGCGCACCGCCGAATAGGCTAGGAATACGATGATGGCGCAGAGAATGACCTGATAGGCGATGCTGCGAACCTTCGGGTCATACAGCAGCGAGACTTTCGGTGGACCGCTGTCCTGCGCAATGCTCATCCGAGTCCCGAAACGCTCAACTGGCGCTCGCCCCACTTCGCTACCATTTCATCCTACGTTTTCACCACATGCAAGCACCGTGACAAAAAGGCCGGGTGGAATTCCACCCGGCCTTGATCTTGCAGCGCGATTGGTTCAGCGGACCGGCGGCGCGTACTGCAGGCCACCCTTCGTCCAAAGCGCATTGAGCCCGCGCGCGATCTTGAGCGGCGAGCCCTGCCCGACATTCTTCTCGAACACCTCGCCGTAATTCCCGACGTGCTTGATGATGCGGTAGGCCCAATCCTTGGTCAGGCCGAGCTGCTCGCCATAATTGCCTTCCGTCCCGAGCAGCCGCTTCACGTCCGGATTGGCCGATTTCATCTGCTCGTCGACATTCGCCTTGGTGATGCCCGCCTCCTCAGCATTGAGCATGGCGAAGTGGACCCACTTGACGATGTCGAACCACTGATCATCGCCGTGGCGCACGGAGGGACCAAGCGGCTCCTTCGAGATGATCTCGGGGAGCACGATGTGATCGTCCGCCTTGGCAAGGCGAAGACGTTCGGAATAAAGGCCGGAAGCATCCGTGGTGAACGCGTCGCAACGGCCCGAGTCGTAGGCCTTGATCGCCTCGTCGGCGCTGGCAAACGTCACGGTCTTGAGCTTCATCTTGTTGGCGCGGAAATAGTCCGCGAGATTGAGTTCGGTCGTGGTGCCCTGCTGCACGCAGACCGCGGCGTCATTGAGTTCGAGCGCGGAATTCACCTTCAGCGCCTTGCGCACCATGAAGCCCTGACCGTCGTAGTAATTCACGCCGGTGAAGTTGAGGCCGAGCGAGGTGTCGCGCGAGGAGGTCCAGGTGGTATTGCGCGCGAGCACGTCCACGTCACCCGATTGCAGCGCGGTGAAGCGGTCCTTGGCGGTGAGCGCCACGAATTTGATCTTGGTCGGATCGTTGAAGATCGCTGCCGCGAGCGCGCGGCAGAAGTCGACGTCGAGGCCGGTCCAGTTGCCTTGCGCATCCGGCAGACCGAACCCGCCGAGCGTGCCGTTCGCGCCGCAATTGAGATTGCCGCGTGTCTTGACGGTATTGAGCGTTTGGGCGGATGCCGCAGAGGCGGCAAACGCGACCGCAGCCGCGAGGGCTAATGTGGTGACGGCACGTTTCATGACTGAGCTACTCCAGGCTAGAGGGTGATTTTGATCTATTTGAGCGCCTTCGGGAGGAGCGGCGCCGCCCCCGATCGGCCCGCATCTCAGAACGATCGCCAAGCGAGGTCAAGGGGTTGTGATCGGGCCTTATGACGCGGTAAATCCCTCGATCGGGGATCACCATGACACGCAGACCTGACAACGGTAATGGCGGCGGCGGAAGCGGCAAGCCGCTTTCGCCTGCGACGCGCCTTGTGACCGCCGGACGCGTGCCGGAGGAGCAGCACGGTTTCGTCAACACGCCGATCTATCGCGGCTCGACCGTGCTCTATCCGAACGCGGAGAAATTCCTGCACCGCGACGCGAAATACACCTACGGCACCAAGGGAACGCCCACTACAAACTCGCTCGAGGTCGCCTGGACCGAGCTGTCCGGTGCGACCGGAACCGTGCTGGTGCCGTCGGGGCTTGCGGCGATCGCGCTTGCGCTCCTCTCGTGTCTCAAGGCCGGCGATCACCTGCTGGTCCCTGACTCAGTCTACCGGCCGACGCGGAATTTCTGCGACAGCGTGCTGAAGAGGTTCGGCGTCGAGACGACCTATTACGATCCGCTGCTCGGCGGGGACATCGCGAGCCTGTTCAAGCCGAACACGCGAGCGGTGTTCACCGAGGCGCCCGGATCGCTCTCGTTCGAGATGCAGGACATCCCTGCGATTGCGACGGCCGCCCATGCGCGCGACCTGATCGTGCTGATGGACAACACCTGGGCAACGCCCCTGTTCTTCCCGCCGCATGCGCGCGGCGTCGACATCGCGATCGAGGCGGGAACAAAATATTGCAGCGGCTCCTCCGACCTCCTGCTCGGCATGGTCTCGGCCAACGATCGCTGCTGGCGCGAGCTGCGCGCCACCTTCGACACGATGGCGATCTGCGCCGGGCCGGAGGATGTGTTCCTCGCACTGCGCGGCCTGCGCACCATGAAGGTGCGACTCGAACATCACCAGAAGTCTGCGCTTGCCGTTGCGCGGTGGTTCGCCTCGCGACCCGAGGTCGCGCGCGTGCTGCATCCAGCGCTCGAAAGCGACCCCGGTCACGCAATCTGGAAGCGCGATTTCACCGGCGCGTCGGGTCTGTTCAGCATCGCGTTGAAGCCGATGCCCGACAAGGCCGCGCACGCCTTCATCAATGCGCTCACCCTGTTCGGGATCGGAGCTTCATGGGGCGGCTTCGAGAGCCTCGCCATTCCGTTCGACTGCTCCGCGTTCCGTACGGCCACCAAATGGACGCCGGGCGGGCCGACGATCCGCTTCCACATCGGGCTGGAAGATGTCGACGACCTCACCGCCGATCTCGAACGCGGCTTTGCGGCGATGAAGGCTATCGTCTAGCGCGTGCGCTGATAGGTCCAACGTCCCGGGCGACGCCGATGTGGACGAAGCTGCATCACGACGGATAAGGTTTGGCTGTACCGCTTGGCAGGAGCGAGACGAACCATGTCTCGCAAGTTGCAAAAAAACCTGCCGCGTTGGATGGGACAGGGAGGACGAGATGGGTCTTGCACGGACACTTTCGAGGCGTTGCTTCGCGGCTTTGGCCCTGCTGCCCCTCGCCTTGGCGTCGCCGGCCAGCGCCCAGAAAAGCACCATCACCTTCGGGTCGACCAATGCGACGTCCAGCAACTATGCATTGGCCGTCGCGATGTCGAAGGCGATCAAGAAGGAGCTACCCAACACCAACGTTTCGATGATCGAAACCGGCGCCAGCGTCGACAACGTGCGGCGCATGACGAAGGGCGAGATCGACTTCGGCCTCGTCATGGCCGATACCAGCATACAGGCGCTCGCGGGGACCGGTCCTTTCAAGGGCAAGGCGGTCGAAGACCTCGCGGTGCTCTATGTGCACGATATCGTCACGCTGCAACTCGTCGTTCGTGCCGACAGCGGCGTGAAGACGCTCATGGATCTCCAAGGGAAAAAGTTCAGTGCCGGCATCCGTGGGAGCGGCGCCGAGTTGCTGACACGCGAAATGTTTGCGCTGCTCGGAATTGAGCCGCAGTGGTCGCCGGGCTCCATCCAGGATGCCATCGAGGGCACGCAGAATCGTCAGTTGGTGGGCTACTCCAAGTACGGCGTCGGCGCGGGTCTGGACGCGACGCTGCGCGAACTGATGGTGTCGACGCAAATGCGATATCTCTCTTTCGACAAGGACCAGCAAGCAGCCATTAAAGCCAAGATCAAAGGCGTGGACTTTGCCGAGATTCCCGCAAACACCATTCCCGGCCAGGCCGCTGTCACGACGCCCGTCGTGCTTGGCACCTACTCGGCGCGGCTCGCGACCATGGACGACGCCACGGCGTTCTCGGTCGCCAAGGCGATCTACGAGAACCGGCAGTTCCTCATTGATGTATTCCCCCATCTTAAAGACATGGATTTCAAGCAGCAGGCGCTCCGCACCGAAACGCTCGGGCTGAAGCTGCATCCGGGAGCCAAGAAGTTCTGGCTGTCACTCCCGTAAGGCCCGGCATTGCCACGACCGGCTGAAATCACACCCGCGTCGCATCCATGAACGCGGAGGCTGCGACCGCCGCCGACGCGCCGATCGGGGTCAGCCCGTTCCGACGGCTCGTCGACGCCTGCATCGTCGCCTACGCGCTGTTCCACCTGTTTACTTCGCTGCTCGGCAACTATGAACCGCTGACGCAGCGCTCGCTTTTTCTTGGAGGTGGGGTCGGCTTCATCTTCCTGGGGTCGGCAGCCGCGTTGTGGAGCCGTTCTCGCCTCGCAGCGATCCGGGACATTGTCCTATCGCTCATCGCCATCTACGGCGGCCTGCACGTCACGCTGCACGCCGACCGCTTCATGGACATCATGAACGACCTGACCGACGTCGACATCGGCGTCGGTGCACTCATGATCCTTGCCTCGCTCGAGGCCGCGCGCCGCACGATCGGGCTGTCGCTGCCGCTCATGGCCGTCATCTCGCTCGCGTTCTACCTGTTCGGCGCCTACGTCATCGGCGGCAACTGGCAGCCTCCCCGCGTGTCGATCGAGACCGCGGCGATGACCCTCTACGCCTCGACTCAGGGCCTGTTCGGCATGATGGCCGACATCGGAACGCGGGTCGTCGCCGTCTATGTCATCTTCGGTTCGCTGCTGATGGCGATCGGCGCGGGCAATGTGTTCATGCGGGCGGCGACCTTCGTCGCCGGCCGGACGTTCGGTGGACCAGCCAAGGTCGCGGTCGTCACCTCGGCGCTGTTCGGCACCATCTCGGGTTCCGCCGTCGCGAACGTCATGTCGGTCGGGACGATCACGATCCCGACGATGATCCGCGCCGGCTATCGCAGGGATTTCGCGGCCGGCATCGAGGCCAGCGCATCCGCGGGTGGGCAGATCATGCCTCCGGTGATGGGAGCCGGCGCTTTCATCATGGCCGAATTGCTCAACATCTCCTACGCTTCGATCGCGATCGCAGCAGCGATCCCGGCCATCCTCTATTTCAGCGCCATCTACTTCAGCATCGATTGCTACGCGCGCGCGAACGATCTCAAGCCGATGCCGCGCGAGGATATCCCGCGCGCCCGCGAGCTGTTTCTGTCGCTGGAAGCGCTGCCCGCTTTCGGACCACTCCTGCTGCTCGCCTGGATGCTGTTCTCCGGCTACACGCCGACGCTCGCCGGCGGGGCAGCGACCCTGGTCATGGTGGCGCTCGCCGCGCTGTGCCGCGTGGCGTCGTGCCTGCAGGAGAGACGCGCGCGGGACATCGGCCGGGAGTGCGCCCAGTTGGGCGCCACGATCTGGGAAGGCCTCATCGACGGCGGCAAAGGCGTGATTGTGATCGCCGTGTTGCTCGCATCGGCGTCGCTGCTCGTTGCCGTGCTGTCGGCCACCGGGCTTGGCGTCAAGTTCTCCCAGCTTCTCCTCGGATTCGGCGGCGACTACCTCGTCGGCGTGCTGCTGATCTCTGCGCTCCTGTGCATCATGCTCGGCATGGATGTGCCGACCACCGCATCCTACCTTCTGACGGCGTCCGTGGCGGCTCCCGCGCTGATCAAGCTCGGCCTTCAGCCCCTCACGGCGCATCTGTTCATCTTCTATTTCGCGATCCTCTCCGCGATCACGCCGCCGGTTTGCGCATCGGTCTACGCGGCAGCCACCATCGTTGGCGAAAACTTCTGGCGAGTCGCGGGGCAAGCGCTGCGCATTGCCGGCGCGGTCTTCTTCATTCCATTCATGATGGTGTATCGGCCGGAGCTCTTGCTGCGGGGATCGGCTCTCGCGGTCGCCTATCATGTGGCCATCAGCTGGGCGGCCATCGTTGCCATCAGCGGAGGATCGATCGGCTACCTGCTCGGACCGCTCGGATGGCTAGCCCGCATCTATCTTTATGTCGCGGCTGCGGCCCTGTTTTACCCGAGCACCTATTCCGATTTTGCCGGCGTCGTGCTGGTGCTGGCGTTCCTGGGCTGGCGGTGGAAGTTCGGATCGCCGCGCAAGCCGTGATGATACGTGCCGCGCACGGGTTTTCTCCAACAAATCCTACGCGATTCCCTCGCGCTTCTCGCGCAGCACGAAATAGAGGTTGCGCAGATAGATGAAGAGGCCGAGCCCCTGTCCCGCGATGAAGACCGGGTCCTTGCGGTAGAGCGAGTAGGCGAACAGAAGCACGCCGCCGCCGATCGAGAACAGCCAGAACGCGGTCGGAACGATGCTGCGCCCGGCGCGCTCGGAGGCGATCCATTGCACCAGGAAGCGCATCGAAAACAGCGCCTGCGCGACGAAGCCGAGCGCCACCCAGGCATCGAACTGCACGACGAACACGTCATGCAGATAGTTCGAGAGAGCGCCGAGCATTCAGACCTCCGAAACCTGCGGCACGCGCTTGCGACGGCGGACGAGCCACCACACGCCGAACAGATCGAGGATGCCGACCCAGAGCCGGTCCCATAGTCCGTAGTTCGATTTGCCGGCGTGGCGCGGGCGGTCGATCACATCGACGTAGGCGATGGTGTAGCCGTCGCGGCGGAACAGCGCGGGTAGAAAACGGTGCAGTCCGTCGAAATACGGCAGTGCGAGGAACGCGTCGCGCCGGAACACTTTCAGGCCGCAGCCTGAATCGCGCGTGCCATCACGCAGGATCGCGCCGCGCACGCCGTTCGCGATCCGCGACTGGAACTTCTTGTATGCGCCCGAACGGCGACCGACGCGCTGGCCAGCCGCAAGGCCGATCCGCTCTCCGCCGTGCTCGAAGGCGTGCAGCAGCGCCGGGATGAACGAGGGATCGTTCTGGCCGTCACCGTCGAGCGTGGCAACGATGGGCGCGCGGGCAGCGGCGACGCCGCTGCGCACCGCCGCGGACTGCCCGCACGACATCGCGTGCTTGATCTGCCGGAGATAGGCCCGCTCGGACTTCAGCGCGGTGAGCACCTGCTCGGTCGTATCCGCCGAGCCATCGTTCACGTAGACGAGCTCGAACGACCAGCGGCCGTCAAGCGCCGCCGCGATCTCGTCGGTGAGCAGCCGCACATTGTCGGCCTCGTTGCGCACCGGCACCACCACCGAAACGGCGGGCACGGCTGTGGGCGTTGTCTCGGGCATCGGTGTCCGGTTGCGACCTGTCAGGCGGCGTTCTTATTGGCCGATCAACCGCCGGGCAACCGCCTTGACGCGGCGCCAGGACGGGCCCGGCATGGCGCGCACCATGCCGTCGCGGGCCGGAATGAACGCGAGGCCGCGCGCCGCGAACCAGTTGCGCACCAGAATGGCACCGAAACCGCCGACAAAGGCCGCAGCCAGCACATCGCTCACGAAGTGCGCCTGGATGATCACGCGGCTTGCGAGAATGAGCGCCGCATACACCCAGATGAGAATGCGCGCCCGCGGCCAGAGTGCGCCGATAGCAATCGCGGCGGCGACAGCGGTTGTGGCATGACCCGACGGCATGCTCGCGTGTGCCGCATCCCATGACCATGGGACATAGACGAAGGGCCCATGCGCCGACGGGCGCAGGCGGCCGATCAGGCGTTTGACGATCGTGACGAACAATCCCGGCAGCGCAATGGCGATGAACACATAGCCGAGGCGGACCATGAGAGTCGTGAGCACGAGATTCGTGACCCGGCCGGCCGCGGGCGTGGCGAGGATCGCCGCCAGCAGGATGACGCCCCCGATCGGCACGAGAAACCAGTTGGATTTCCCGAAATCAGTGATCTCGTTGAAGGTATCGACCAGCCAGGGGGGCAGTGTACCGGCAAACGTGACGCCGCGCGCGTCGAGGAACAACATCGCGAACGCGACGAGTACGATGCCGGCGAGCGCGCCAGCCGCAAGCCGCAGCCGCGGCGGCAGCAGCCGGGATTGCGGAAAGCGCCGCCGCCCCACCAGCAGCGAAAGCCATCCGAGCAGATTGCCCGCGATGCGGCGAAACCCGGTTTCCGCCGCGGCTTCTTTGCCGAGCAGGCTCGCCGTCACAGCGGCGGCTCCGCGCGGTAGATCGCGAAGGAGACCTGCCGGCCGCCATTGGTATTGACGTAGCCCTCGAGTTTGCGGCCGAGCCGGTAGCGCAACCCGATCTGCTCGGCACGCTGGGCGAACGCGCGTTCCTGCCGCGCCTCGACGATTGCGAAGCGGCACTCGCCGCCGCCGCGCAGTATTTCTGCGGCGCTCGATCCATCGACCAGCCGCGTGTGCGTGCCGATCAGGAATACGAGGCTCGGCTCGTGAAACCCGGCGGCTGCCACGATCGGATCGTGGCAATCGACGCCGTGAATCAGTTCGGCAAGTGCGGCACTAGGGAACACCGGGCGCAACAGCGGCACCGCAACGCCGAGCACGGCGACGATCATGCACAAGGTCCCGGCGACGGCGCGCAGAAACGAGCGCTCCGCGCCTTCGACATCATACAGGCGCCAGGCATAGAAACCGAGGATCAGGCCGACCGCACCGAACGGCCAGGCGAGCCAGGCGAACTGTCCGCGCATGTAGAGCACGGTCCACACCACGGCAGCGGGAAGCACTGCCATGAAAATCGGCCACATCACGGTGAATCGCGTCAGGTGCGGGTTGTCGGACAGCTCGTAGCGCTCGATCTCGCGAGCAATCAGGATTGCGATACCCGGATAGAGCGGCAGCACGTAATGCGGGAGCTTGGTGACGACCAGCTCGAACACAAGCCAGCACGGCACCACCCATGCGAGCAGGAAGCGCAGCGGCGCCTCGCGGCGGTGCCGCCACACCGCAGGCGCGGCGACCGCCGCGAGCGGCGCCGCGGGCCAGAACGTGACCCAGAACAGGGCCAGGTAATAGCCGGGCGGCGCGCCATGGGTTTCCTGACCTTTAAAAATCTTGGCAAGGAGATCCTGCCCGACGGACTCCTCCAAAAAGGCCTCGCCGGCACGACTCATGATGGCCAGGAACCAAGGCAGCACCAGCAACAGGACCCAGAGCACACCCACCATCGGGCGCAAGCGCATCAGCCAGCGCGCGGAGCGATCGGCAATCGATAACGCGAGGGCCGCGAGCCCCGCGACCATCAGGATCAGAGGTCCCTTGAGCAGGATGCCGCCTGCGAGGGCGCTCCAGAGAAGCAGCGCATGGCGCCACGGAATGTCGCGGCCGGTCGATTGAGTCAGATAGGCGCGTGCCATCACGCCCATCGCCGCAACGCAGCACATCAGCAGCATCGCGTCGGTCTTGGCGAGCCGCGCCTCGACATTGAGCAGCATGCACGTCGCCACCATCAGGCCAGCGAGCAAGGCTGAGCGCCGCGTGACGAAGGCGAGCGCCGCCCAGTATGTGAGCAGCACCGCGCCGATGGCGCCAATGAGCGACGGCACGCGATAGAGCCAGATGGTCGTGTGCGCGTTCGAGACGCCGATCGCGTCGGCGGCGCGCACCACGCCGGCCTGCAGCCAATAGATACCGACCGGCTTCTTGTAGCGGACCTCGTCCTGGAAGCGGATGTCGATGTAGTCGCCGCTCTCGATCATCTGCTTGGTCGCCTGGGCGAAGCGCGCCTCGTCGCGGTCGACCGGCGGGATGTTGAAGAAGCCCGGCAGGAACGCGATGAGCGAGACAACGACCAGAACCGCAAGCGCGCGCGCGTGCGACGCCGTCGCACGAGCGAACAGCGCACCGATGTCCCTTGTCAATGAAGCCGGCGCGAGCCGCGCGATCATGTCCCCGCCCGTTCCAATCCGCGCGGACACTAGAGGAAATGAGGGACTTCGCAAAGCCTGCTAAGTGGTTCGCAGGGTTAAAGAAAGCCGTTATTCGATGCGCACGACGACGCTATCGGCAAGCCCGCGGGCATCCATCACGGTGAGGCGCGCGAACCCCGGGCCGTCCGGAGTGAAGAACAACGTGCGCCGGTTGGCCTCCGCGGGACGCGGCACGCCGTTGACCAGCAGGGTCAACGGCTGCAAGCCGCCCGCGATCTTCAAGGCCAGTTCAGCGCCGGCCGACCCAAGTTCCAGCCGCGCGCCGTTCGGCGGGAATGTGATGTGCGGCAGTCGCTCCGAGGTGTCGCCCACCAGAACGCCCGGGCGGAAGTGCTGCAGCGGCCGCGGCAACCGGTTGTTGGTCGCGAAGATCACACCACGCGGCGCCTTCGGGAGTGCAGCGGGCAGGCCCGGCATTCGCGCGAACGCATCGAACAGGATCGGCGCGGCCGAGGCCCTCCCGATCAACCCGGGAACCGGCGCGCCATCCGGGCGCCCGACCCAGACGCCAATGGTTCGCTTGCCGTCGAAACCGACCGACCACGCATCGCGGTAGCCGTAGCTGGTGCCCGTCTTGAAGGCGATGCGCCCGCCGACGGCATTCTCCGGCGGCGGCGCGCCGATCAGGACATTACCCACATACCAGGCCGCCACCGGATCGAGCAGCCTGCGCGACACCGGAGCATCGAGTGCATACAGGCGCTCGCTGAGCGAGGTCGTGTCTCCTCCCCGCGCGATGCCCGCATAGAGCATGGTGAGGTCGGTCAGCGTCACGCCGACGCCGCCGAGACCCATGGCGAGCCCGGGCGTCTCGCCTTTCGGCAGGATCAGATGTCCGCCGGCATCGGAGAGCCGCGCGGTGAGCCGGCTGGCATGAACAGCGTTGAGCAATGCGACTGCCGGGACGTTCAGCGAAAGCTGTAGCGCCTTGCGCACCGAGACGGTGCCCTGGAATGTGAGATCGAAATTCTCCGGAGCGTAGGTGCCGTAGCGGATTGGCCGATCCTCGATCAGCGTCTCGGGATGGATGAGCCCGTCCTCGAACGCGAGGCCATAGATGAAGGGCTTGAGCGTCGATCCGGGCGAGCGCACCGCCTGCGTCATGTCAACCTGACCGGCACGGCGCTCGTCGAAATAGTCGGCGCCCGCCACCCGCGCGAGCACTTCGCCCGTCGCGTTGTCGAGCGCGACGATCGCGACCGAGATGTCGGGTCCGAGCGCGCGGGCGCGCTCGCGCGCAAGCTCCTCCAGCGGTTTCTGGATGTTCGCGTCGATGGTGAGCGCGACGACCTTGCGGCCGCGCGCATCCGCAATCGCCTGATCGGCCGCATGCGGCGCGAACATCGGCAGAGGCCGGCGGCCACCCTGCACGATCTCGGCCTTGGCAAGCACGATCTCGTCGGCGGGAATCCGGTCCGCCTGCGCGATGCGGTCGAGCACGCGGTCACGGGCGCGCTTCGCGACCTGCGCCAAGCGATCGGGGCGTCGCGCTTCCGGCGACTGGGGGATCGCGACCAGCAACGCGGCTTCGCCGAGCGAAAGCTTTCTCGGCTCCCTGCCGAAGTAGGCGTGCGAGGCCGCGCGCACGCCTTCGAGGTTTCCGCCGTATGGCGCGAGGCTGAGATAGAGCGTGAGGATGTCGTTCTTGGAGAGCTTGCGTTCAAGCTCGATCGCGCGCACCGCCTGACGCAGCTTGGCGAGGAACGTGCGATCGGTGCGCGGCTCCAGGAGTCTTGCGACCTGCATGGTGATGGTTGAGCCGCCCGAAACGATGCGGCCATGCGTGCCAAGCTGGAACGCCGCGCGCGCGACCGCGAGTGGATCGACGCCGTGGTGCGACCAGAAGCGCTTGTCCTCGTACGCGATCAGCAGGTCGAGGTAACGCGGGTCGACATCCTTCACCGTCGCCGGCAGCCGCCAGCGGCCGTCGACCGTCGCGTAGGGCCGCAGCAGTTGCCCGTTGCGGTCCACCACGACGGTCGAGAACTCGATGCCTTCGCCAAGCGGCGCGGGCCCGAGAGAATGGACCCAGGCGGCGAAGGTGGCGGTTACCGCGAGTAGGCAAATGGTCAGCGCGACGGTGGCGACGCGAATGCGCCGCCACCGTCTCGATTGGTCCTCGCTCACTTCGCGGCCTCGATCTCGACCGAGCCGACGCTCGTGCGGCCGAAGCGGTCGGGACGGTACATGTCTTCGACGTAAGCCTGCGGCAGCACGTATTTGCCGGGCGACACGGCGCGCACCACGTAAGCCACGGTGAACACCGCCTTGTCGCTGCTCGAGCGGTCGAACGCCGCGGTGAAACGGTCATCGCGGAATTCCGAGTGCGCCGGATCCTTGGCGTCCTCGATCCACGACAGCGTGCCGGTATCGCCGGATGAGACGAGCCGCGGATTATCGATCTCGAAGCCCGCCGGCAAATAGTCCGCGACGATGATGCGGCCAAACGTCGGCTGGCCTTCGGTGATCCGCAGCACGACCGCGAAGCGTTCGTTCTGCTTCACCTTCTCGATCTCGGCGCGCTCGCCGTCGAGCGTGTAGTAGAACCGATCGATCCTGAAGCCCTTATCGGCGGCGGGCTCCGGCGTGACAGGCGCACCGACCACGGAGACAACCGCCTGCACGCCCGCATCGCCATTGTTGGTGACGCGGACGGGTCCGGCGGCGAGGTCGCTCGCCCGGAAGCTGCGATAGAGCGGACCACGCCGAGTCTCGCCCGCGACATCGAGCGCCATGTTGGCGGTATCGCGTGCGAGCGCGCGGGCGGCGAGCACCATCCAGGCGTTCTCCTGAGTCGAGGTGTAGGCCGAGACGTTGCGCGCGGCCTCGATCCGCTCCACCGCTTTGAGGATCGACGCGCGCGGCGCACTCCCCTCCGCGGCGAGCGCCACGAAGGCCGAGGCATCGCGCAACGCCGAGCCGTAGTCCGTGCGGCCGAGTTCGAGCTTCGGCTGCGGCGGGATGTCATCGAGCGCGGCGTTGTAGACGCGCTCGGCGCGGGTCTTGTCGCCGAGCATGCCGAGTGCCGCCGCGAGCTGTGCCTTGGAGATCGGCGTTTTCAGCGCATCGATCTTCGTGTCCGCGAGGTAACGCAGGTCACCCAGCGGCGCGACTCCGTTGCGGGCCAGCACGTAGTAAACGTAAGCGAGATCGCTGCCGCCGTTCTTGGCCGGATCGTTCTGCGCGATGTGATTGCGCAGATTGTCGAGCGCCAGCTTGAACGCGACATCCGGGACGGCGAAATTGCGCTCGCGCGCCCGCGTCAGGAAGTCCGTGACGTAGGCATCGAGCCACATGTCGCCGCCGCCCGGTCCCCAGAGGCCGAACGAGCCGTTCGAGCCCTGCCGCGCCAGCAATCGCTCGATCGCGCCCTTGATGCGATCGTCGATCGCCGCGTCGAGCGAGAGATGCGACTCGCTCGCGAGCTCGTTGACGTAGAGCAGCGGCAGCGCGCGGCTCGTCGTCTGCTCCGAGCAGCCGAACGGATAGCGGTCGAGCGCTTTCAGCAGCGCCGCAACATCGAGCGCCGTCGACGGCCCGACCGAGAGCTGCACCTGCCCCGTGCCCGGCACGAGATCGGCGAACAGATCGCCCGAGATGCTGATGCTCTCATTGCGGGCGATCGGCCGCACCGTGCGGCGCGTCAGGACCTGGGTCGCGGGCTTCGCGGCGAGCGTATAGCTACGCTGAGCCTCGAAGCCGTTCGGCCCGGTGATCTTCACAGCGACATTGCCGATGCCGACGGCGTTTGCGTTGATCGGCAGGCTCACACCGGCGCGCTGCTTGCCGCCGAGCTTCACGGTCTGCGCCGCCTGCCCAACCTGGAGCGGGCCATCGGTCGAGACATTGATCGCATAGTCGCCGGCCGGGCCTTCGACATTGTCGAGGTCGAGCCGGATCGTGCCGCGATCGCCGGTGAGCAGGAAGCGCGGCAGTGTTGCCGTGAGCACGACCGGGTCGCGCACCGTGACGTCGCCCGAGGCCTTGCCAACCTTGTCCTTCGACCAGGCGACCGCCATCACGCGCGCCGTGCCGGAGAAGGCCGGAATGTCGAACAGGACTTCGGCCCAGCCGTCCGACTTCACATTGACGATGCCGGAATAGAGCGCGAGCGGCGGCTGCGTCGGCGGCGTGCCGGCGAGCGCTGCCGCGCCTGCATCACCGCCCGAGCGGATCGATCCGCGCGTGCCCTGCATGCCGTCGAGCAGTTGGCCGTAAAGATCGCGCAGCTCAGCCGAGAGACGGCGCTGGCCAAGGTAGTAGTCATCCGGCGCCGGCGGCTTGTAATTGGTGAGATTGAGGATGCCGACGTCGACCGCCGCGACGACGAGCCTTGCCTCTTCGCCCGCGTTCAGGCCGCCAATCTTGACCGGCACGCGCAGCGGACCGTTCGGCCGCATCAGGCTCGGCAGCGGCATCTCGACGGACAGCGTGCGCGCCTTCTTGTCGACCGAGAACCACTGCAGGCCGATGGCGCGGCCCGGCATGCGGCTTGCCGCCTCGTCGAGCGGACGGCGCAAGGTCGCGACCACATAGGCGCCGGTGCCCCAGTCGGAGCCGACGGTGAGCGGAATGCGCGCCGTGCCAGCCTGCACGTCGGTCGTCGTGGTCGTGAGCAGCTTGTCGCCGACGACGTTGAGCGTGACCTTGCCGGCCGTGCGCGCCGTCACCGCGACCGTCATGGTGTCGCCCGCGGTGTATTCCGGCTTGTCGAGCGCGATCTCGAGCAGATCGGGTGTATCGGCCGAAGCATCCGAGTAGAAGCCTGCATCGAACGTCACCGACGTCGGCGGAATGCTGCGGTCGTCGCTCGCGACGTCGAGCCGGTAGCGGCCCCAGGTCACGGGCAGCGCGATGCGGCCCGGCGTGCCGGGTGCCACATCGATGCGGCCGTCGGTCATGCGGCGCGTGGTCTTGACCGGTTCGTACTCCCAGCGGCCGTCGCGACGGTAATACTGATAGCGCCGCTCGATCTTGAGGAGCTCGTAGCGCAGGCCGGATGCGGCCAATTGCGTGCCGTCGGGCGACACAACAACCACGTCGAAGCCGGCGCTCTCGCCCTCGCCGAGCGATTTGCCGGAGAACAACGGCTTCACGCCGATCATGGTCGAGGCCGGCACGATCGGCAGCGTGATCGAGCGCTCGACCGCGCGGCCGCCGGATTCAACGAGCCGCACCGTCACCTCGGCTTCGAGCGGACGCGAGGTGTCGGGCAGCTTGTCGAGTGCGACGGTGAACTTGGCCTTGCCGTTATCGTCGGTCTGCGGAAGGTCTTCGAGCGAGGTCTGCTCGGTCTTGACCTCGTTCTCATCGTCGTTGGCGCCGAACTGATAACCGGCGAATCCAGGCCGGGTGTCGGCCGCCTTCACCTTCATCTCGCCTTCGAGATCGAGATTGGATGCAGGCGCGCCATAGAGGAAGCGGCCATCGAGCGTGATCTCGGCCGGCGTCTCCTTCGAAAGCTTGGCCGTAGGCGATGCCAGATCGAACTCCAGGCGATCCGGCACGTAGTCTTCGACGAGGAAGCTGGTCGAGCCGACCGCCGCGCCTTTCGGATCGGTGTAGGCGCGCACGCGATAGGTGCCGGTCGGCGCCGCGGAGATCATCGGGAAGGAGAGTGAGCGTCCGCCCAAACCCTGGTCCTGCACGACGGTGCGTCGGTACTCGACGCCGTCCGGGCGCTCGATGACGAGCGTCATCGGTACGCCGGTGACGGCCACGCCCTGCGGGTCGCGCAACAACGTCGTGAGATGGACGGTCTCGCCGGTGCGATAGACGCCGCGCTCGGCATAGACGAAGGCGTCGAGGTTCGCAGTGACCGCGCGGCCCGCAACGCCGCGATCGGTCAGGTCGAAGGCGGGAGTTTTGAGACTGAGGAACGCGTAGTCGCCCTTGCCGTCCGCGACCAGCATGGCCGGCGACAAGCCGCCCTCCCCGCGCGCCAGCCCGGACTCGAAGCGTGCAAAGCCGTTCGCATCGGTGGTGCGGGTTGCCAGCACCTCGTTGTTGCGCGCGATGAGGCGGATTTCGATTCCCGCCTTCGCCTCGGTCGTGGCGAGCGAATTGAGGAAGACATTGATGCCGTCGTTCCCGGAAAAGGCGGTCAGGCCGAGATCGGAAACGATGAACCACTGCGTCGCAAGCTGGCCGTAGGAATCGTCATCGCGTGCCTTGGCGTCGGGCTCGGCGGTCATCACATAGATGCCCGGCTTGAGATCGCCGACCGCCTGGTCGATCGGGAACGCAGTGGTGACGTCGGCATTGAGCACCGAGTCGATCTTGAGCTCGCCCTTCCAGGCAAGCTCGCCCTTCTCGGTCCCGAGGCGCCCGCGCTCATAGGTGTAGATGTTGCGCTGGAAGTCACCGCCCAGCACCGTGTCGAGCAGGTTGCGGTCGCCGATGCGGTGGATCTGCACGCTCACCGCGGAGGTGTTGACGCTCACCACCGGAATGCCGCGCTGCCCGGTGCGCGGCAGCACATAGGCCTTGCCAGTGAAGCGCACGTACGGCGAGCGGTCGCGCACATAGATGTTGTATTCGGCCGATTTCTGCAGCGTCTCGCGCACGGTCGAGGGCAGTCCCGCACGCAGTGTGATCGAATAACGCTCGCCGTGGCGCAGGCCTTCGATGCAGAGCTGCTTTTCTTCCGTGGTGATCGCGGGCTTGTCGGTACCTTCGAGCGCGACAAACGGCGAGAAGTCGGTGCGCTTGCCCGGCAAATCCTCGGAGAACTGAAAACAGGCACGTGGGCTAGCCGCATCGGCATCGACGGAGTAGTCCAGAATACGAAAACCGTGCTCGTCGCGCAGCTGCTCGTAGGCCTGTCGCACATCAGCGACTTCGCGCAGATCGAGCGAATAACGATAGGCATCGAGCGCCGGACGCCACAGCTTGCGCTCGGCGAAGGTGCGGCCGAGCAGGAGAAGCGCGTCCGCCTCCTCGCCGGAGTTGCCGGAGCGCTGGTACGCGATGTAGGCGGCGGTCGCGGCGCGCTCGAGGAAGTTGATGCGCTCGCGTTCGTCGTTGGCGCGGATGTTGAGGATCGCGCGCGACAGGCGCAGCCAGTTTCCGGCTTCGCGCGGCGCGACCGCGACGATTTGCGCCAAAGTCTGCATGCCGGCGCGGAAATCGCGCCTGGCGAAGGCGGCTTCCGCCTCGCTGCGCAAGGTCGCGACCGGTTTTGCGACCTGCCCGGACTCAGTCTTGATCTGGGTTTCCAGCCGGACGGCGCTGTCGGCTAAATCTGATCTCTGGAAGGGCTTGTCGGCGGCAAAGGCGGTGAAGGTGGAGAAGGCGACGAGCGCGGCGGCAAAGCCGGCGCGGACGGACGCGAGCATCGATGGACCTCCCTGGACCCCGTGACGGGGCCTCGTGCATCACTTCCACCTGCCACGATTCAAATGCTCAGCAAATCGTGTCGGGAAGATGACTGGATATTCATATTCGGAAAATTCTTCACGACAGCGCGCCTGCGCCGGCTCCAGAAGGGCGATCTTGCGAAATGTAGCCCCAGGTCCGGCCCGAACCGGTGCTGACGGGGGAGACACGGGCGTCGGTTGCGGCACCAGGACCGTGATGGCATGATGGCGTGAAATGAATGCCCGCACACAGATCACGCTTGATCCAGACACGCAACGTCGCGCTCAAGCCAAAGCCGCCGAACTCGGCATTTCCTTTGCCGAGTACGTCCGGCGGCTGCTGGCGCAGGATCTCCGTCAGCCGAAGCGAAAAGCATCGATTGCGATGACCTTTGATCTCGGCGCATCGGAAGCGCCCACGGATATCGCGCAAGACAAGCATTCGATGATCGACGAAGCAGTGTGGGAAGACCACATGCGCAAATCAACGCGCCGCGTTATTCGTTCGAGATCGTCGAAGGCTTCGCGTCGTTGAGCACTTTCGTTGACACCTCCGTCTGGTTTGCTGCGATCAACCGTCGCGATACTCACAATGAAATCGCGAAAAGTATATTGAGCAGCATTTCCAATCCGATCTTGACGGACCACGTGCTCGTGGAAACGTGGCGCCTTGTAAACAGCAAGCTCGACCGCCGTGCAGCGGATCGCTTCTGGTCAGCTATTCGAAACGGTGCGGCCGCCCTTGAAAAGGTCTCGCTCGCTGATCTCGAAACCGCCTGGGCCATCGGCACCGCGTTTCCCGATCAATCATTCTCGATCGTGGACTGCACCAGCTTGGCCGTAATGGAGCGGCTGCGCATCACCCAGGTTGCGACTTTTGACCACCACTTCGCGGTCTACCGTTATGGTCCTTCGCGGGACAAAGCATTCGAAGTCACCCGCTCCGGGCACAGTGCAGCGTTCCGGATGTTTCAGGGTGCCATTCTTGAGCAGCAGCAGATCACGTGCACTTATGATGGTCGCTACCGAGAGATTTGCCCTCACATCCTCGGGCACAGCGATGGAGAGGAGAAGGCTCTGGTGTTTCAGTTCGGCGGCGAAACGAGGTCCAAGCTCCCGCGCGGCGGTGAGTGGAGATGCTTTCGACTGGCCGACGTGAAGGACATCAAAATCCGTGTGGGAGCATGGCATAGCGGGACACGTCATCGTTCGGCGCAACGATGCGTCAACTCGGTCTATCTCGACGTCAACACTGAGGTCGCAAACCAACCGGGCCGTCGGAATGACGACTGATAAGCGCCCCGGGCCACGGCTCAGTTTCTTTGCACCTCCACCGTCTGCCCCGTCACGCCGGCCTCCAGCATCGCGTCGATCAGCCGGTGGACTTTCAGTGCCTCCGTCCCGCTGACCGCCGGTTCGCGCTTCTCATCGAGCGCATCGAAAAAATCGGCGATCACCGCGCGATGCCAGTCGTTCGGGAACGCCATCGGATCGGCGCCGGTGCCGCCCGCACCGTATTCGGTCTTCATCTCGGTGACGCGGCCGTCGTGATGCGCGACCACAAGGTCGCTGCCGGCGAGCGATGCGGTCGCCTTCTCGCCGATGATCTCGATGCGCTCGGGAAAGCCCGGATAGGCCGCCGTGGTGGCGTCGATCGTGCCGATCGCGCCGTTTACGTACTTCACCGCCGCGGCGACCAGGTCCTCGGTTTCCATGCGGTGCACGCTTGATGTGGTGGCGTAGCCGCGCACTTCGCTGATCGGGCCGGCGAGGCTCAGCATCAGGTCGAGCGTATGAATCCCTTGAGTGATCAACACGCCGCCGCCATCGCGCACTTTCGTGCCGCGGCCCTCCACATCGTAGTAGCTCTGCGGACGCCAGAGCCGGATCACGGTCGAGCAGTTCACGATCCTGCCGAGTGTCCCCTCGCGCATGATCTCGCGCAGCTTGAGCGCGGCGGGGCGAAAACGATGCTGCAGCATCACGCCGAGCGTGACGCCGGCCCTGCGTGCTGCATCGACCAGTTCAACGGCGCGCTCCGTCGAGACCTCCAGCGGCTTTTCGAGCAGGATGTGCTTGCCGGCCGCCGCGCATTTGCGCACCAGATCGAGATGTGTGTTCGGGGGCGTCAGGATTTCGACGCAGTCGATCGACTTGTCCGCAAGGATCGAGTCGAGATTGTCCGCCAGCGGAAACGGGAATTTCTCCGCAAATGCCTTGCGCCGCGCTGCGCTTGGCGAGAAGGCGTGCACGACCTCGACGCGGTCCTTCAGGTCGACGAGGCTCTTGGCATGCGGCGTGACCGCCATACCGAGGCCGATGACCGCAATGCGGTGCCTGGCCATCACTGCAGCGCCCGGATGACGCCGCGCAATTCCGCGAGGCCCTTGAGCCGCCCAATCCCGGTGTAGCCAGGATTGATACGCACCTTCTCGATGTCGTCGAGCATGCGGTGGCCGTGGTCGGGCCGGAACGGAATTTTCCACGCGGCATCGCGTGATTTATTCTCGGTCAGCATTGCGCGCAGTATGTCGACCATGTTCGTGTCGCCATCGAGATGATCCGACTCGGTGAAGCTGATGCTCCTCCCCTTGTCGTCGATCTGCGTCGCGCGAAGGTGGGCGAAATAGATGCGCGGCCCAAAATCCTTCGCCATCTGCACCACGTCGTTGTCCGGCCGGCTGCCGAGGCTGCCGACGCAGAAGCAGATGCCATTTGCCTGCGACGGCACCGCCTTGAACAGCGCCTCGTAGTCCGCCCGTGTCGAGGCGATGCGCGGCAACCCGAAGATCGGACGTGGCGGATCGTCTGGATGCAATGTCAATCGGACGCCGAGCTGTTCGGCGACTGGCGTCACCTTGGCTAGGAACGCCGCGACGTTGGCGCGCATCTTGTCCATGGTGATGCCCGCGTAGGACGCGACGCGCTCGCGGAATGAATCGAGATTGGCGGAGAAGGTCGTCGCGCCGGGCAGACCGGCGGCGATGTTCCTGGTCAGGAGCTCGGCGTCGGCTTGCGACAAACCGTCGGCGACTTTTTTTGCCCGCGTCCGCGTTCCCTCGTCATAGTTCGCCTCCGCGCCCCTGCGCTTGAGCACATGCAGGTCAAACGCTGCGAAGCGATCGTAGTCGAAACGCAGCGCGGTCGCGCCGGTCAACATCGGAAAGTCGAGGTCGGTGCGGGTCCAGTCCACCACCGGCATCACGTTGTAGCAGATGGTGCGGATGCCCTCGGCCGTAACTGCCCGCATGCTCTCGATCCAGATTTCGGTCTGGCGTGCCGCGCCATCACTGCCGCGCTGGATGTCGTCCGGCACCGGGATGCTCTCGATGATGGTCCATTTCAGCGGCACGCGGCCCGACGGTGTATCTTCGATGAGGCGTTTGCGCTCCGCGACCGCCCTCTGCGGCCAGACCTCGCCCGGCGCATATTGATGCAGCGCGCTGACGATCTCGGTCGCACCGGCCTGGCGCACGTGATCGAGCGTCACGGGATCGTCCGGCCCGTACCAGCGCCACGCCTGCCGCATCAGCTCTCCTCCGCCCCGAGTCGACACGCCCGTTTTGAAGCCGTAGGACATGCCAAGATCAAGAGGAATGTCGGGACCAACAGGATGAAGCCGCAGCGCACCGCCCCCCTCACGGCGCCGTTGATCTATGCGGACCGCCTCTTCCCGGTGGATTTCGCGACTCGCGCGGTGGCGCGCCGGCTCTATGCTGAGGTGCGCGACCTGCCAATCGTTTCGCCGCACGGCCACACCGACCCGCGCTGGTACGCGGACGATGCGCCCTTCCCGGATCCGGCGCGGCTGTTCGTCACCCCCGACCACTACATCTTCCGGATGCTCTACAGCCAGGGCGTGACGCTCGAGGAGATGGGCATTCCGCGCAAGGACGGCGGCGTGGTCGAGGCCGACGCGCGCAAGATCTGGCGCAAGTTCGCCGAAAACTATCACCTGTTCCGCGGCACCCCGACGCGGCTGTGGCTCGACCAGGCCTTCGCGGAGCTGTTCGGGATGACGGTGCGGCTCTCGAAGGAGACCGCGGACGACTACTTCGACCGTATCAGTGAATGCCTCGCCCGCCCGGATTTCCGGCCGCGCGCGCTGTTCGAGCGCTTCAAGATCGAGGTGATCGCGACGACCGAAAGCCCGCTCGACCCGCTCGCCTCGCACGAAGCGATCAAGTCGTCCGGCTGGAAGGGCCGCGTGGTCACCGCCTATCGGCCGGATCCCGTGGTCGACCCGGAGTTCGACGGCTTCAAGGCCAATCTCGAGGCATTCGGCAACCTCACCCGCTGCGACACGTTCACGTGGCACGGCTACCTCGAAGCGCACCGGCTGCGCCGCGCCTACTTCAAGCAGCACGGCGCGACCTCGACCGACCATGGGCACGTCTCGGCGCAGACGATCGACCTTCCGCAGGCCGATGCCGAGCGGCTGTTCGCGAAGATCATCGGAGGCCAGTTCAGCGAGGGCGATGCCGAGCTGTTCCGCGCGCAGATGCTGACCGAGATGGCGCGCATGAGCCTCGACGACGGGCTGGTGATGCAGATCCATCCGGGCTCGATGCGCAACCACAATCCGCAGCTCTACGCCAAGTTCGGCCGGGACATGGGCGCCGATATCCCAACGCGCACCGACTATGTGCGCGCGCTCAAGCCGCTGCTCGATCGCTTCGGAAACGAACGCGACCTGACGCTCATCCTCTTCACGCTCGACGAGACCTCCTACTCGCGCGAGCTTGCCCCGCTCGCCGGCCACTATCCGATCCTGAGGCTCGGGCCCGCCTGGTGGTTCTATGACTCGCCGGAAGGCATGCGGCGCTTCCGCGAACTGACCACCGAGACTGCCGGCTTCTATAACACGGTTGGCTTCAACGACGACACGCGGGCCTTCTGCTCGATCCCGGCGCGGCATGACGTGGCGCGGCGCGTCGACTGTGCCTATCTCGCCGAGCTTGTGGTGAAGCATCTGCTCGACGAAGACGAGGCGCGCGAGGTCGCGGTCGATCTCGCCTACAATCTCGCGAAGAAAGCCTACAAGCTCTGACCGCCATGCCGAGACTGTCCAACGCAACCCTTGGCCGGTTGCCGCATGATATCGCGCGGCCGCGCTATGACCGCGGCGCTGTCGCGACCGGCATCGTGCATCTCGGGCTCGGCGCGTTCCAGCGCGCACATCAGGCGATGTACACCGAGGCCGCGCTCAACGCCGGCGACCATCGCTGGGGCATTCTCGGCGCGAGCCTGCGCTCGCCCGCGGTGCGCGATGCGCTCAAGACGCAGGACGCGCTTTACACGCTGGCGGTGCGCGGCGCCGACGGCGAGCGGCTGCAGGTCATCGGCGCGATCAAGGATGTGCTGGTCGCGCCGGAGAATCCTGCCGCGCTGCTCGCCGCGCTGTGCGATCCGGCCGTGATGATCGTCACGTTGACGGTGACCGAAAAGGGCTATTGCTACGACCCGGCCACGACCGCGCTGGACGAGAAGCACCCCGACATCGTGCATGACCTCGCTAACGCGAGCGCGCCGCGCAGCGTGCCGGGATTTCTGGTCGAGGCGCTGCGCCGCCGCCATGAGGCACAAGTGCCCGCGTTCACGGTGCTCTGCTGCGACAACCTTCCGCATAACGGACGTACGGTCGGCGGCATCGTGTCGCGGTTCGCCGCGCTGCGCGACAAGGCGCTCGCCGGCTCCATCCGCAACGAGGTGCACTTCCCCTCGACGATGGTGGACCGCATCACGCCCGCGACGACCGATGAGGATCGCGCCGCGATTACGGCACACCTCGGGCTCGAGGACGCGACGCCGGTCGTCACGGAGCCTTTCACGCAGTGGGTGATCGAGGACCGCTTCTCGCGCGGCTTGCGGCCCGACTGGTCGATCGTAGGCGCCGAATTCGTCACCGATGTCGCGCCTTACGAGAACATGAAGCTGCGGCTGTTGAACGGCAGCCACTCGACGCTCGCCTACCTTGGCTATCTTGCGGGCTACGAGACCGTCTCGGACACCATGCAGGACGCGAATTACCGCCGCCTCGCGCAGGCCGTGATGGATGACGCGGCAACGACCCTGAAAATGCCGCCCGGCGCCGATGTTGCCGCCTACAAGCGCGCCCTCATCGAACGCTACGAGAACCCGGCACTACGCCATCGAACCTGGCAGATCTGCATGGACGGTTCGCAGAAACTACCGCAGCGCCTGCTCGGCTCGATCCGCGACCGTCTTGCTGCAGGCGCGCCCATCGACCGTCTGGTGATGGGAGTCGCCGGCTGGATGCGCTACGTCACCGGCATCGACGAGCAGGGCAAGCCGATCGACGTGCGCGATCCCCTGTCGGCACGGCTGCGTGCGATCGCGGATCAGGCGGGGCTGGTCGCCGACCGCCTCGCCCCTGCCCTGCTCGATGTGCGCGAGATTTTCGGCGTCGAGCTTGCGGCGGACCCGCGCTTCCGCACCGCGGTGACGAGCGCACTCGCGCGCATCATCGCGAAAGGCGCAAAAGGAGCTGTTGCCGAGCTCACGCCTTAAGCTGCGTTCGCGGCCTTCGTCCTCGCCACCAGCGCGGCGATCGAAGTCTTGTCCACGGTTTCCATGAACGCCGCGATGCCGCGCCCGATGGTGCGGTCGAGCTCGCGCTCCACCGCCGACACGGGTTCATTCGACATGATCTGATCGAGCGGCCCGCAGGCCTTGAAGCGCGGCTCGATCGCGCGGATCACCTGTCCGACGCGAATTGCGCCCGGCGCCACCGCAAGGCGCACGCCGCCGTGCGGCCCGCGGATGGTCGTAACCAGCCCGGCCTTGGTCAGCGTCTTGATCAGCTTGAAGATGTTCTGCTCGGTGATGCCGGTGCCGACCGCAATCGCCGCCACCTTCGCCAGTGCCGGATGCCGCGCGGCGCAGTAGGCAAGCACGTGCAGTGCGTAGCGAGTCTGCTCGGTCAGTCGCATGGTTTGAAACTATTGCAGTCCAGCGAACCGGACAAGGCGACCGTTACGGGCGCTCGAGCGCGGCGCGCCGGCGCAGGAAGCTTGGGACGATCGTCAGAATCGCGACCACCGCTAGGCCGCTCACCAGGAAGAACACGGCGCGCGGATGCCCGGCATCCATGACGTAGCCGAACATCAGCGGCGCGATGATGCCGCCGATATTGAAGCCGGTGGTGACGAAGCCGAACACCTTGCCGAACTGGCCTTCCGGCGTCACCGCGCGCACGATCATGTCACGCGACGGCTGCATCAGCCCGTTCACGAAACCGTTGAGCGACATCATCACGATGAGGTACACGATACCGAGATCCGTGGCGCCGATTGCGAAGGCCGTGATGGCAAGCCCGATAAAGCAGAAGGTCGCGATCCATTCAGGCCGGCCGAAGCGCGTCGCGAGCAGTCCGCCCACCAGTACGCCGAAGGCGCTCAGCATCAGGTTGACGGTTAGCGCCGTGTTGGCGAGGCCGAGCGGCGTGCCGAAAGCCTCGCCGAGCGCCACGACCGAATAGTTCTGCACACCCGTGGTGGCGAACGTGATCATCACGAAGAACATGAGATTGAGCAGGATCGGGCCCGAAAGCAGCAACGACCAGCCAGCCTTGTCGTCCTTCGGCTGCTCGCTCGCTGGCCGCCGCGGCTTCGGGGGCGCCTCGAACAGCCAGGCCGGCTGAAGGGCGATCACCAGGGCAACGGCAAATCCCATGACGGAGGCGGCAAGGAACGCGCCCTGCCAGCCCAGCCACTGCTGCAGGATCAGCATGGTCGCGGGCGTCACTGCCGTGCCGAGGAAGCCGGCGAAGATGTGCGTGGAGAAGGCCTGGGGCGCGCGTTCGTTCGACACGAGCTGCGACAGGAGCGCGTAGTTGGCCGGGTGATAGACGCCGTTCGAAACGCCGAAGATGGCGAACATCCCAACCAAGAGCCAGAACGACGGAATGGCCCCGACGATCGCGAGGCACGTGGCCCCTAGCACCAGCCCCGCGACCAGCACGACACGCGCCCCGATCCGGTCAACCAGAAAGCCTGCCGGCGTCTGGCACAGCGCCGTGGTGACGTTGAAGGCAGTCAGCGCAAAGCCGAGCTGCGTATAGCTCACGCCGTAGAACTCCCGGATGAACGGGAACAGCGGCGGCAGCACCAGAATGTAAAAATGGCTGACGAAATGCGCCGAGCAGACGAGCGAGATGATGCGCACGTCGTTGTTGCGCACGGCGCGGCCCGAAACTTCGGTGATTTGTGTCATTCCCGTTGAGGTTCCCGGCGAGGCTAGCCCGCGTCGCGCCCTTATAGGGGAGCGCCGCGCAACGCGCACCCCGCCCGGACCATGCTGACCATGCGCTCGATGCATGAGTCGGGGATTTGCGGCCGCGCTACATCTTGCCTTGCCACTTTTTCAGCGCGTTCTCGACGAAGTGGTTGTCGTAGGTCGTCTCGACATTGATGTTCGCAGCCTTGACGTCAGCCAGCGACGTGGACAGGACGTTGAGAACGATCTGCGCCCCCTGCTTGGTAATCTGGCCGTCCGGCGAATGGGCCTCGCGCATCTTCTTGTACGACGCGAGATAGAGTTCCTTGTCGCCCAGCATGTGCTCGGGCGGGACGTTCGCGGCAATGTCGTCCAGGCTGGCCTTCGCCATCCAGAGCTCCGCCCGGACGATGGCGTTGGTCATGGCCTGGATCGTGTTCGGATTTTTCACGATGAAATCGCCGGTCGCATAAAGGCCTGCTTCCGGGTACGGCCCGCCGAACAGATCCTGAGTGCCCTTCTCGGTGCGCGTATCCGCGATGATCGTGACCGCGTTATCGGCCTCGAGCTTCATCATCACCGGATCGCTGTTGATCAGTGCGTCGATCTCACCCTTCTCGACCGCCGCGACCGCACCCGCCGAAGTACCGACACCGATGATCGAGACGTCGGTCGGGGCCACTCCGGACTTGGCGAGCAGGTAGTTCACGATCATGTGGGTGCTCGAACCCGGCGCGCTTACGCCGATCTTCATGCCCTTGAGATCCTTCGGTGACTTGTAGCGATCGCCGACCTTCTTCGAGACCCCGATGGCGAGCGCCGGATAGCGCACCTGCGTGACGAAGTAGACGAGTTTCTGTCCCTTGGCAGCCATGTTGAGCGTGTTCGAGTAGGCGCCCGAGGCAACATCGCTCGAACCACCCATCAGGGACTGCAGCGCCTTGGAGCCGCCGGCGAAGGCCGCAATCTCAACCTCCAGCCCCTCGTCGGCGAAATACTTGCGCTGCTGCGCGATGATCAGCGGCAAGTACGGCAAGCCAAGCGAGGCCGTCGCGACATTGACCTTCCGCTTCTCGGGGGCCTGCGCGCTCGCGGTTTGCGGCAGGACGGTCAGGACGGACGCAATCAAGCTGACAGCAGCGACAACAATGCGCATGGCATTTCCTCCGCACGGCGCTTTGCGCCGTCTTGCCGCGAGTGTCGGCAAAATAGAGGCCTGCTGCCAGCCCAGTTCGGGCATGGGTCTTATGTCGAACCAAGTCCGACCGTGGGCAGCGGCACCAAGTACTGCCCACAGCCGATGCCTTCGCTGCTGCCTATGAGGCGGCCCGTGTTTCCTCGCGCAGCACCGCTGCGATGAAGTGGGCGCGCGACTCGTGCATCGCTAGTCCGCGCGGCTCGAACACGTTGCGTTCTAGGAAGAAACCGGTCATCGCGAAGGCGTCGTTGAGGTCGTCGCGCTCCGGCGCGCGGGTCTCCTGCTCCACGCGAAGGAATGCCGGCAGCCGCAGCATGCGGTCCTGCCACGGCTCGCCCGCCGCCCGCGACACCGCCCGCCCCGATTTGGGGGAGACGTAGACAAGGTCAGCCGTCGTGCCGGTTGCAGCGCACCGATCGAGATCGAGGCCAAACCCGAACTCCGCCAGCATCTGGAGCTCGAACCGCGCGATCAGCGCGGCCGCGAGCCTGCGATCGTCGAGATGCTCGAGAATTTCGCCGAGCGTGTCGTGCACCAGTTCGTGCGGATCGCGCTCGGGAAGCAGGCGGCACAGCGCCGCAAGATGCGTCACGCCGTAGGCTGCGTGCGCCGCCACCATCAGTTCGCCCGCGCGCAAACGCAGGCCCTCGACCACATAGTGACCAAGATGTTCGTCGAGCCGTGCTCGCCACGTGACCCGCACGACATTGCCGGGCTGCAGCACCGGGCGCATGCGCGTACCCGCCCCGCCGCGCACGAGGCCGAGGTGACGTCCATGCGCGCGCGTCATCACTTCCAGAATGGCGTTTGCCTCGCCATGCCGGCGCGTACCGAGCACGATGCCTTCGTCGGTCCAGTCCATGAACTACCGATCGCGCATGATCCTATCCAAGGAGGATATCGCAGTTTGCCGATCCATCGCGACGGCTAAAGCGTCGAGGCGGGTTCCAGCACACAGGGACCGGCATCGCCAAGCTCGATTTGGACCGTCGGGTGGTTGATCCTAAATCGGTGCTCGAGTTCGTGGCAAAGGTCGGTGAGGAAGGTGTCGCCGGGGTGCCCGCTCGGCAAAACCAGATGGGCCGTCAAGGCATTCTCGGTCGTGCTCATGGCCCATATATGCAGGTCGTGCACGCTGGCGACGCCGGGGAGCTCTTCCAGATATTCCCGCACGTCGCCGGGCTGAATGCCCTCCGGTACGGCGTCCATCGAAAGCCGCGCCGATTCGCGCAGCAGGTCCCACGTCGTCCAGAGGATCACGGCGGAAACCGCCAGGCTCGCGCCCGGATCAACCCACGTCCACCCTGTCAGCACGATCACGCCGCCTGCCGCCACCACAACCGCCGACACGCCGGCATCGGCCGCGAGGTGGGCGAACGCGCCGCGAATATTCAGATCGCCCTTGCGGCCGGCCATCAGGAACCATGCCGAAACGCCGTTGACTGCAATTCCCGCCGCCGCCACGACCATCACCGTCAGACCAGCAACCTCTCCAGGCTCGACAAACCGTCGAACCGCTTCCCACGCGATTGCGCCCGTCGCGATCAGCAACAGCGCCGCGTTCAGCAAAGCGGAAAGAATCGATGCGGAACGATAGCCATAGGTAAATCGCTCCGTGGGTTGCACTCTGGCCAACGCGTGTGCGCCCCACGCCAGTACCAACCCGAGCGCATCGCCGAAATTGTGCCCTGCATCGGCCAGCAACGCGATTGAATGCGCGGACAAGCCGTAGATGACTTGAGCGACGACGAGGCCAAGATTGAGCGCGGTTGCCGCCGCGAACGCCGCGCCGAAATTCTTCGGTGCGTGTGCGTGAGCGTGTCCATGATCGTGGGGCATCAGCGCGATATAGGCGTGGCCGGCATCGTTACACAATCACGCCCCAGCCCGCCCGCCGGCTGAGCCATCCCGCGACCATGCTTATCTTGGCCGCGCCTTTCGCCTCGGTTTCGGCGCCACCATGCCACCAGATTCGTCGTCGCTGACGAAACAGCGATAGTAGTCGGAATGCTTCTGCTTCTTGCGCGCACAGGAATCGATGGGGTTGAGGTCGCTGAGCGCCTGATAGGGCGTGTAGGGGCCTATCATGAAACGGATGCTGCCGTCGGGCGCACCGCCGAAGCGATCAATCTGTCCCTTGAGCTGCGGCTGCACCGCCAGGATGGCGTCACGCAGCGTCTCGCCCTCGATGAAGTTGTCCGGCAACTGGTCGAATGGGCCATCGAAATAGTTGTTGGCGATCATATTGCCCAGGAAGGCGCCGATCAGGATTTTCCGGTTGAGATGGTGATCCTTGTAATAGGCAAAACCGGTACGCTTGCCGACCAGGATCCGGTCCTTGCCCTTCGGCGAAAAGAACGAGTCCGCCACCTTTCCGGTCTCGTTGAGCACATAGTGGAAGATCTTCAGCCGTGTGTTGAACACGAGATAGAACGGGATCGCCGACTCGTCGAAGATCGGACCAATGAATTTCTCGTCGGCGGCAAGCGCGCCCGGCGGGAGTTTGACGTTGCGCAGATCGTTGAGCGCAAAGGTAACGCTTTTGCCCTGGTAGGTGACGCGATAGACGAGCGGCTCGATCTTTTCGACAGTAACGCCCTGCGAGGCATCGAGGATGGCGTGCTTCACCTCGGCTTCGTCGTACCACTGCGAGGTATCCTCGAAGTACGCGAAGATCACTTTGCCTTCGTCGCGATTGCTCGCATCGAGCCGAATGTTGCCGGCATAACGGATGCCGTCATGCAGGAAACCGAAGTAGTAGTAGTTCTCGGTCGGATAGACGTTCACGCGCTCCGGCAACTGCGACATCACATAGCCGAACACGGACATCAGGTTGCCGGCGTCAAGCTCGGTCGGCCGCGCCAGCTCCTCGACATAGGATTGATTGGTCTGCAGCGCCGGCGGTTCGGCCTGCACGGAGGCAGGCAGTAGCGCGAGAACGAGGGCGGCAAAAAAACCGGCTTTTGGGGCAGCGCTCATAATCGATATCCCGTATCGCGCCGCCCCTCAGAAGGGATCGCAGCACAGGGTGATCTTATTGAGGCAAAGCTATTCGCCCGGAAACTCCAGCCCCATGCTCCGATAGCGTTCCGGATCGTCGCCCCACCCTTCCCGCACCTTCACGAACAGGAACAGGTGCACCTTCTGTTCGGCAAGCTCGGCAATTTCCTTTCGCGCCTCCGCGCCGATCGCCTTGATGGTCGCGCCGCCCTTGCCGAGCACGATCTTGCGCTGGCTTTCCCGCTCGACGTAAATCGTCTGTTCGACGCGCGCCGAGCCGTCACGCAAATCCTTCCAGGCGTCGGTCTCGACAGTGGCCTGATATGGCAATTCCTGGTGCAGCCGGTCGAACAGCTTCTCGCGGGTGATCTCGGCGGCAAGCGAGCGCATCGGAGCATCCGAAATCTGGTCCTCCGGGTAGTGCCACGGCCCATGCGGCGCGTGATCCGCAAGCCAGGCTTTCACCGCATCGACGCCGTCGCCGGTCAATGCCGACACCATGAAGTTCGCGTCGAACCGCACCTTCGCGTTGAGCGCCTCGGTCAGTTTCAGCAGCGCCGGCTTGTCCACCAGGTCGACCTTGTTGAGCACCGATACCTTCGGCCGGGTCAGTTCGCCGAGCTTGCCCAGGATCGCATCGACCTCCTCGTCGATGCCCTTCTTGGCATCGATCAAGAGAACCACAATGTCCGCATCATGCGCGCCGCCCCAAGCGGTCGTGACCATCGCGCGATCGAGCCTGCGGCGCGGCGCGAAAATGCCCGGCGTGTCCATCAGCACGAGCTGTGCGTCGCCTGCCATCGCGATCCCGCGCACCAGCGCACGTGTTGTCTGCACCTTGCGGGAAACGATGGAGACTTTCGAACCGACCAGCGCGTTGACGAGCGTCGACTTGCCGGCATTCGGCGCGCCGATCAGCGCAACGAAGCCACAGCGCCGCGCATCCTGAGGCGGCGACGGAACGTCGCCCTCGAAGGGCTCACCCATTCGCGTCGATACCCTCGCGCGTCAGCATGGCGGCGGCCGCTGCCTGCTCGGCCGCGCGCTTCGAGCGGCCGATGCCTTCGGCCGGCGCGAGCTTCGGAACATCAACCGCGACGCGGAATTCCGGATTATGGTGCGGGCCCTTGCGTTCCACCTCGCGGTAACTCGGCGTCGGCAGCCCGCGCCCCTGCGCCCATTCCTGCAGCATGGTCTTTGGATCGCGTAAGGGCCGCGCCGGCGTCATCATGCGGTCGTGCCAGAGCCGCTCGATCAGCGCCGCCGCCGCCGGATAGCCGCCATCGACGAACACCGCGCCGATCAGCGCCTCGCACACGTCGGCAAGTGTTGCGGCACGCCGCCGGCCGCCCGCGTTGGATTCGGAACCACCGAGGCGGAGCGCCGTACCCAAATCGAGCGCACGCCCGACATCCGCACAGGTCTCGCGCCGGACCAGATCCGCAAGGCGGCGCGACAACTCCCCCTCGTCCCCCTTCGGGAACGCACGATAGAGCATGTCGGAGACCGCGAGACCCAGCACATGGTCGCCGAGAAACTCGAGGCGCTGGTAGCTGCCGCCGCGGCCAAGCTTCGGCGACGCCGCCGAAATATGGGTGAGCGCACGGTCCAGGATCGATTTGTCGGCGAATGTGTAGCCGATCCGCTTCTCAAGCTCGTCGCGGGCTGCGGCGTTCTTCGCCTTGCGGCTCATCGAACGATCGTGAACAGCCGGTCCCAGCGCACGACCCAAGGCCAGCGCCACACCTTCCAGGCCGGTTCGCCTTCACCGACCGAGAAGAAGATGATTTCGGCGCGACCGACGATGTTGTCGATCGGCACATAACCGACCTGGCTCAGCACCCGGCTGTCGGTCGAGTTGTCGCGATTGTCGCCCATCATGAAGTAGTGATCGGGCGGAACCGTATAGACCGGCGTGTTGTCGTAGAACGAGTTATCGACCAGATCGAGCGTGTAGTAGACGACGCCGTTCGGCAGCGTCTCCTTCCAGCGCTTGATGCGCTTGATCCCCGGGCCATCCTCGGTGCCGACGAAATCCTCGGCGCGCTCGCGCTTGATCGGCTCGCCGTTGATCTGCAGCACGCCGTCGATCATCTGAATCTTGTCGCCGGGCAGACCGATGACGCGCTTGATGTAGTCGGTGGAGTCGTCGCGCGGCAGGCGGAACACCACGACGTCGCCGCGCTGCGGGCCCTTTCCCAGGATCGGGTCACGTCCGCTGAACAGCGGCGGCGAGAAGGGGAACGAGTAACGGCTGTAGCCGTATGTGTATTTCGAGACGAACAGGTAGTCGCCGATGAGTAGCGTCGCCATCATCGAGCCGGACGGAATGTTGAACGGCTGAAACAGAAAGGTCCGGATCACGACGGCGATCAGCAGCGCGTGGACAACCACGCGTACGGTTTCGGCGAATCCGCCTTCCTTCCGCTTTTGTTCGGTGGTGGTCACGCGCATGGCCTCTGAAGCTCGTCTGGTGGCGCCCCCACCGCTCGGCTCGCCCTTGTAACGGGTGAGTGCGGCGCACGCAACGAACGGCCGGCGCGCGTTACAGAATGCCAGACAGCGCTCAGGAGAACCAGGTAAGCTATTGATTGTCTTTATATTCCGACCGGCACCACCGAGATCACCACGAAGGCCTGCGCCAGCGGATATTCATCCGTAATACTCACGTCGATGCGCGCTTCATGTCCGGGTGGAACAAGCTTTGCGAGTCGCGCGGCCGCGCCTCCAGTCAGCTTCATGGTCGGCCGTCCGGACGGGAGGTTGACCACCCCCATGTCGCGCCACCACACCCCCTGGCGGATGCCAGTGCCGAGCGCCTTGGCGCAGGCTTCCTTCGCGGCAAAGCGCTTCGCATAGGTCTCAACGCTCTTGGTGCGCCGCTCCGCGCGCGCGCGTTCGGTGTCTGTGAAGATGCGAGACAGGAAGCGCTCGCCATGCCGCTCGATCACCTTTTCGATGCGGCGGATGTCGGTGATGTCGGAGCCGATGCCGATGATCATCGGCGTGCGAAACCCCGGTCCATCGCGGCGCGCATGGCCTTCACCGTGCCCACAAGACCGCCAAAGATCGCCTCGCCGATAAGGAAATGTCCGATGTTGAGCTCGACGATCTCGGGCAATGCGGAGATCGTCTCGGCAGTGTTCAAGTCGAGGCCGTGTCCGGCGTGGACCTCGAGCCTGAGCGATTTCGCAAGCGCCGCACCTTTCCGGATACGCTCGAACTCCATCGCCGCCATGGTCGCGTGCCCGTCGATCACGGCCTCACACCAGGCGCCGGTGTGAATTTCGATCACGGGCGCGCCGACTTCCGCGGCGGTCTCAATTTGTTTCGGATCGGCGGCGATGAACAGCGAGACGCGAATGCCCGCCGCCTTCAACTCGGCGATGATCGGCACGAGGTGATTGTGCTGGCGTACCACGTCGAGCCCGCCTTCGGTGGTCACTTCCTGACGCCGCTCCGGCACGATGCAGGCGGCGTGAGGACGTGCCTTGAGCGCGATGTCGACCATCTCGCGCGTCGCGGCCATCTCGAAGTTGAGCGGCTTGGTAAGCTGCGCCTTGAGGCGTGTGATGTCGTCATCGCGGATATGGCGGCGGTCCTCGCGCAGATGCGCCGTGATGCCATCCGCGCCGGCGTCGACCGCGAGCAGCGCCGCCTTCACGGGATCAGGATGCTTCCCACCGCGCGCGTTGCGGATGGTCGCGACGTGATCGATGTTGACGCCGAGGCGCAGTTTGGTTGCCGACATATCAGAACCCAAACACGACCGGCGGCATCCGCGTCAAATTCATTGTCGTAATGGCGAGTTCATCGAGAGCTATTCGTTCACCCGTTCGACCTTCGCCACGACATCCTTCGCCTTGAGCTGTGCGATGATCGCGTTGAGGTGCTTGAGGTCGTAGACTTCCAGGTCGATCAAAAGCTCGGTGAAATCCGGCGAGCCGCGCTGCATGCGGACATTGTCGATGTTGCCATCATGCTCAGCGATCACCTGCGCGACCTGCGCAAGCGTGCCCGGCTCGTTCACCGAATGTACCTTGATCCGCGCCGGGAATCGCTGCGGGCTCTCCTCCTCGACATCCCAGCGCACATCGAGCCAGTTGTCCGGCGTATCCTCGAACGCGTTAAGCGCAGGCGACTGGATCGGATAGATCGTGATGCCCTCACCCGGCGTCATGATGCCGACGATGCGGTCGCCCGGCACGGCGCCGCCGTTCGGCGCGAAGCGCACCGGCAATTCGCCCGACACGCCGCGGATCGGGATGGCGCCGGTCGCGTCCTTGCCGTCCGGCACACGGAAGATCAGCGACTTGACCTTGCTCAGCCCGAACCATCCGCTCTCCGGCTTCGGGTGAGCAGCGCGCGTTACACGCTCTTCCTTGTAATCGGGGTACATCGCGCGCGCGACGTCGGACGCGCGCATCTCGCCGCGCCCGACCGCCGCCATCACCTCGTCGATCGAGTGCCGCGCAAGCCGCGCGAGCGCGCCCTGCAGCTTCTCGTCCGAGTAGTCTTTCTTGGCGCGATGGAACAGGCGCTCGACCATCTGCCGCCCGAACCCGACATATTGCGTACGCACGGCAACCCGCGTCGCGCGCCGGATGGCGGCGCGCGCCTTGCCAGTGACCACGACGGATTCCCATGCGGAGGGCGGCGCCGTTTGCGTCTTCGACGTGGTGATCTCGACCTCGTCGCCGTTCGCCAGCTCGGAGACCAGCGGGGCGATCTTGCCGTTGATCTTGGCGCCGACCGCGCTGTTGCCCACATCCGTATGCACCGCATAGGCAAAATCGATCGCAGTCGCCTTGCGCGGCAGCGCGATCAGCCGGCCCTTCGGAGTGAAACAGAACACCTGGTCATGGAACAGCTCGAGCTTGGTGTGCTCGAGGAACTCCTCCGGGTTCGACCCTTCGGCCAGCAACTCGATGGTGTGGCGGAGCCAGGCATAGGCATTGCTCTCGCGCGACAGCATTTCCGAAGGCGAGCCGTGCCCATCCTTGTAGAGTGCGTGCGCCGCGATGCCGTACTCGGCGATCTCATGCATGTCGCGGGTGCGGAGCTGCAGTTCGACGCGCTGCTTGCCGGGGCCGACGACCGTGGTGTGCAGCGAGCGATAGTCGTTCTGCTTCGGCGTCGAGATGTAGTCCTTGAAGCGGGTCGGCACCATCGGCCAGGTGGTGTGCACGATGCCGAGCGCCTGGTAGCAGTCCTCGACCGTGTTCACGAGCACGCGGTAGCCGACGAGATCGGAGAGCTGCTCGAAGCCGATCGATTTGCGCTCCATCTTGCGCCAGGTCGAATAGGGGCGCTTCTGGCGGCCCTCGACCTCGGCCACGATACCGCGATCAGCGAGCTTCTTGGTGAGTTGCCGCTCGATGTCGCTCACCACCTTCTTGCTGCGCGCCGCGAGCGCCGCGAGTCGCTCGCAGATTACCTCGAACGCTTCCGGATTGAGCTCGTGGAACGCCAGGTTCTCGAGCTCCTCGCGCATCTCGTGCATGCCCATGCGCCCCGCGAGCGGCGCATAGATGTCGAGCGTCTCCTCCGCGGTGCGACGCCGCGCCTCGACCGGCATGAAGTCGAGCGTGCGCATGTTGTGCAGCCGGTCGGCAAGCTTGATCAGCAGCACGCGAACATCGGCCGCGATCGCAAGCAACAGCTTGCGCAGGTTTTCCGCCTGCTTCGCCTCGCGGGTGACGAGGTCGAGTTTTTTCAGCTTGGTAAGGCCGTCGACCAGCGCGCCGATTTCGTGGCCGAATTTCTCGTCGATCTCGGCCCTGGTTGCCGCGGTGTCCTCGATGGTGTCGTGGAGCAGCGCGGCCACGATGGTCGCATCGTCGAGCTTGAGGTCGGTCAGGATGGCGGCGACTTCCAGCGGATGCGAGAAGTAAGGATCGCCCGAGGCGCGCGTCTGCGTGCCGTGCGCCTTCATGGCGTAGACATAGGCGCGATTAAGCAGGTCCTCGTTGGCGTTCGGATTGTAGCTCTTGACCCGTTCGATCAGGTCGTATTGCCGCATCATCCGCGGCTTGCGCCGCTTCGGCTGCTCGACCACCACAGGCGCGATCGGCGGCGCCGGCTCTGCCAGACGCTGCGAGGGGCGCTGGTTCTGTTGTCGGGGCAGATCGGTCTGCGTGCGGGCCATGCCATTCCTTGCGCCCGCCACGCCGTATGCGCGGCGGCTGGTCGCACAGAATACCATGGGATGTTGCCGTTCGGGCAACGCGTTTGCGTGAGAGCAGCCCCTAAATAAAACGGCCCGGGCGTGCCGGGCCGTTCAAACAGAACTGTCGCGAACCTCAGAGGTCTTCGTCGCCGACTTCGATCTCCGGCTCCGGCTTCTCCTCCGGGGGCGCGAGACCCTCGAGGCCCTTGAGCAACTCCTCCTCGGTCATCCGGTCCGTCGTAACCTCGGTATCGTCGGCATCGACGCTGCCGCCGGACGCGCCGATGAGCGGCACCGATTCGGGCTCCGGCTCGTCCACTTCGACGTATTTCTGCAGCGAATGGATGAGGTCTTCCCGCAGGTCACCCGGCGAGATGGTCTCGTCGGCGATCTCACGCAGCGCCACCACCGGGTTCTTGTCGTTGTCCCGCTCGATGGTGATCGGGGCCCCTGAGGAGACCATGCGGGCGCGGTGGCTCGCCAGCAACACGAGGTCGAACCGGTTTTCAACTTTGTCGATGCAATCTTCCACGGTGACACGAGCCATCGCGCCGCTCCTATGCAAAATGTGTGCGAATTCGGCCTCTAGCTATTCCGCCGACCCGAAAAGTGCAAGCGCGAACTTTACTTAGGGCTTGGCGGAGACCTAAGCCTCTGTTAGCAATCCTGTCATAGTTCCGGTGCCCGGCTCAAAATCATTGCGCATTTTCGATTGCGAGATGGCCCGGTTCAGCTCGACGGCACTGTTTGGGGTGCCGGCGAATTTTCCCGGAATATGAGGATCATCGGGTCCGGCGCGCGCATCGCCCTCCCCGCGGGTTGCATTGCCTTGAGTTGAGAGACCCTGATGCCCGTCCCCACCGAAAAGATCGCGCTGTTCATCGACGGCGCCAATCTCTATGCCACCGCCAAGACGCTCGGTTTCGACATCGACTACAAGCGGCTGCTGCGCGAATTCCAGTCGCGCGGCTATCTGCTGCGAGCCTTTTATTTTACCGCTGTCGTCGAAGATCAGGAGTATTCGTCGATCCGGCCACTGATCGATTGGCTCGACTACAACGGCTACACCGTCGTGACCAAGGCGACCAAGGAATTCGTCGACCAGTCCGGCCGCCGGAAGGTGAAGGGCAGCATGGACATTGAGCTTGCGGTGCATGCGATGGATATCGCCCCGCATGTCGACCACGTCGTGTTGTTCTCCGGTGACGGCGACTTCCGCTCGCTGGTCGAGTCGATCCAGCGCAAGGGCGTGCGCGTAACCGTGGTCTCGACCATCTCGACGCAGCCGCCGATGGTTGCTGACGAGTTGCGACGGCAGGCCGACATCTTCCTCGATATTGTCGAATTGCAAAGCAAGATCGGCCGCGACCCCGGCGAGCGTGCCTCGCGTCCGCCGCGCGACGATCAGCGCGGCGAGCGCAGTCACACGCCGCAATTCCTCCAACGCCCCCCGGCTCCTGTTCCGCAGCGGGCCGGCGCCGCGGATGAGGACTTTGACGAGGAATAAGGCTACCGACGCGGAGCCGCCGCGGGATTGCCCGCTCTGCCCGCGCCTCGTTGCGTTCCGTGAACAATGGCGCACAAAGGAGCCGAACTGGTTCAACGCACCGGTGCATTCGTTTGGGCCCCTCGACGCGCGGCTCCTGATTGTCGGCCTTGCCCCCGGATTGCGCGGTGCAAACCGCACCGGGCGGCCGTTCACCGGCGATTACGCTGGCGACCTCCTCTACGAAACGTTGCTCGATTTCGGCTTCGCGCGTGGACACTATGACGAGCGGCCGGACGACGGCCTCACCCTGGTCGATGCGCGGATCACCAATGCGGTGCACTGCGTGCCGCCCGAGAACAAGCCGACGCCGGCGGAGATCACGACCTGCCGCGATGCCTATCTGGCGCGGCGGATCACCGCCAT
>Ga0310810_10000343_pt1 | contig 48889 bp, 50 predicted proteins | sample NCmetagenome_FD_207641 | JGI IMG/M metagenome (GOLD analysis project Ga0310810, IMG submission 207641) | Soil microbial communities from experimental microcosm in Duke University, North Carolina, United States - NC | ecosystem: Engineered > Artificial ecosystem > Soil microcosm > Unclassified ...
GCGCGCTGCACACGAAACTGGGCTCCGCGGCGATCCAGAAGAATCGCTTCGGCAACGAGGCGCTCGGCGACATCTCGAACCTCGGCCCCGACGGCGAGATCTTGAAGTCCGATGACCGGCGCCGCGCGTACAGCCTCGGCAATCGCCTCTGGCACACCGACGCCTCGTTCCAGGACCCGCCCGGGCGCTACTCGATGCTCCACGCCAAGGTCATTCCGCCGGCCGGCGCCGATACCGAGTACGCCGACATGCGCGCGGCGTGGGATGCGCTGCCGGCCGAGCGCCGCGCGCAACTCGACGGCCTGCGCGTGCACCACTCGATCGCCTACTCGCGGCAGACGCTCGGCTTCGACTTCAGCCGCGAGGAAGAGGACGCGCTCAAGGGCGCCGTGCATCCGCTCGTGCGTACGCTGCCGCGCTCGGGCCGACGCGCCCTCTACCTCGCGTCGCACGCTTCACGCATCATCGACTGGCCCGTGCCCGAGGGCCGGCTGCTGCTCCGCGATCTCATCGAGCACGCCACGCAGCGGCAGTTCGTCTATCGCCACACGTGGCGCGTCGGTGATCTCGTGATCTGGGACAACCGGTGCACGATGCACCGGGCCACGCCGTTCGAGGACACGCGGTATCACCGCGAGCTCCGGCGCGTGACGACGCTGGACATGGGGGGCCCCGAATTGGCCCCCCCTACGAGGGCGTCCGAGAGCCCCGCGCGTTCGCAACACCCCGGCAAAGCCGGGTCGCTCCTCTAGTCCCACTCCGGCCACGCGCCGTCGGGGGCCACCGCACGACGTTCGCTCGAATTCCGTCTCGAATTCCCCTTGACAGGGTCGTGAAACTACTGTTTCATTCGACATCGTGAGCCAGCAACAACTACTCCTGCTGCTGGTCGGGGTGCCGCCGACGCCCTCGAGCCTGCGGGTGCGCGTGTGGCGGCGGCTGCGCGCGCTCGGCGCGGTGCCGCTGAAGCGCTCCGCGTATCTGCTCCCCGATACTCCCGACCGATACGAGGACTTCCAGTGGCTGGCCCAGGAGATCGAGCGTGACGGCGGCGACGCGACGCTGGTGCGCGTGCAGCAGATCGAGAACATCAGCCCGGCCGACGTCCTGCGCCTGTTCCACGAGCCACGCGATCACGACTACAAAGAGCTCGCCGCCCGCTATCGGAAGCTGCTCCAGGGTCTCGACCGCAAGACGGCGGCGACGAGCGCGCGCGTCCACGAGGAGCTCGCCCGTCTGTCGAAAGAGCATCAACGCATCCGCGACATCGACTTCTACGGCGCCCCTGGGGGCGCCGAGGTGCGGCGTCTCGAGGAGGCCATCGCCATGCGGACTCGTCGCCCGGAATCCGCGCGCCCCGAACCCCCGCCCGCGCTCGATCTCACCAAGCTCCGCGGCAAGCGCTGGGTCACCCGGCCGCGGCCACACGTCGATCGGATTGCGTCGGCGTGGCTCATCAAGCGGTTCATCGATCCCGACGCCACGTTCGTGTTCGCGCCGCCCGCCGATTTCCCGAAAGACGCGATCGCGTACGATGCGCCGGGCGTCGAGCTGAGCCACCACGGCGAGGATTGCACGTTCGAGACGCTCGTGAAGCGCGGGCGGCTGCGCGATCGACGCCTCACGCGGCTCGCCGAGGTCGTCCACGAAGCCGATCTGCGCGATGGGAAATATCCCCACGAGGAAGCGCGCGGCATCGACGTCGCCATCCGCGCGCTCCTCGCCGCGTCGCCCGACGATCACCAGGTGCTCGCGCAGGGCATGGCGCTGTTCGAGGGCCTGTACGCGACGACGGCGCGCCGATGATGCGCCTCCTGTCGCGACGTGACGTGCTCGAGCTCCTGTCGCTCGCCGAGTGCATCGACGCGGTGGAGCGCGCGCTGCGTCTCCATGCGGACAAGCGCACGTTCGGGCCCGGCGTGCTCGGAATTCACGCGATCGATGGCGGCTTCCACATCAAAGCGGCGGGGCTGTCGGGAGAGCGACGCTACTTCGCCGCGAAGACGAACGCCAACTTTCCCGACAATCCACGGCGTCACGGCCTGCCGACGATCCAGGGCACGGTGATGCTCGCGGACGCGGACACGGGCCGGTCCCTGGCGATCATGGATTCGGCGAGCGTGACGGCGGTCCGTACGGGTGCCGCGACGGCCGTCGCCGCGAAGTTCCTCGCCCGCACGGGCGCGGAAACGGCGACGATCGTCGGCTGCGGTGCCCAGGCGGCAACGCAGCTCGCCGCCCTCGCGGCGGTACTGCCGCTTCGCCGGGCCTGGGCCATCGACACCGATCACCCGCGCGCCGAGGCTTTCGCCGCGCGAGCCTCGGCAGACCTCGGCTTCCGCGTCGAGACCGCGAAGGATCTCCGGGCGGCCGTCCGCGCCAGCGACGTGTGCGTCACGTGCACGCCATCGCGCCACGCGTTTCTCGGCGTCGCCGACGTGGTGCGCGGAACGTTCGTCGCGGCGGTCGGCGCCGACAACCATGGCAAGCAAGAGCTCGAGCCGGAGCTGGTCGCCTCGGCCACGCTCGTGGTCGACGTGCTCGAGCAGTGCGCGGAGATCGGCGAGCTGCAGCACGCCCTGGCCGCGGGTCTGCTGACGCGCGAGGACGTGCACGCCGAGCTCGCCGACGTCGTCGCCGGGCGGCGTCCGGGACGCACACGTGACGACGAGATCACGATCTTCGACAGCTCGGGCACTGCGCTGCAAGACGTCGCCGCCGCCGTCGCCGTCTACGAGAAGGCGTGCGCGACGGGGCGCGGCATGGAGGTCGCGCTCGATGACTGACGCATTGGCGAGCACGTCGAGAGAAATCGCCGGGACGTTTCTCAAGATCGGCGCTACGGCGTACGGCGGTCCCGCGATCATGGGCGTCATGCAGGCCGAGATCCAGGAGCGTCGCCAGTGGATTTCGAAGCCACGGTTCCTCGAAGGGCTCGGCCTCGTAAACGTCCTACCCGGCGCGACGATGGTGCAGCTGGCAATGTTCCTGGGTTATCAACGCGCCGGCTGGTGGGGCGGGATGGTGGCCGGCGTCTGCTTCACCGCGCCGGCCTTCGTCGTCATGCTCGTGCTGGCGGCCGCCTACGCGGCATTCGGCGTGAGCCCGCTGCTGCGCGGTGCGCTCTATGGCCTGGGGCCCGTGGTGCTCGCCATCTTCGTGTCCGCGCAGTTCCGCCTCGGCAAAACGGCGGTGCGGTCGTGGGCGCACGCGCTCATCGCGGCGACTGCGGCGATGGCCGCGCTGCTCACCCCGCTGGGAGCGGCCGCCACCCTGATGGTCGCCGGCGCGACGGGCGTATTGCTGTTTCATTCCAGGCGAGCCGGCGTCGCCGCTGTGAGCGTCGTGGTGTTGGCGATCACGCTCGTTCGGCTCGTTCCCTGGTCTGCCCTCGCGACGCCGAGCATCGCGAGTGGCCAACCGACCCTTGGCGGCGTCGCGGCGCTCTTCACCGCCTTCGGCACGTTCGCCTTCGGTGGCGGACTGTCGATGATCGCGCTGATCCAGGAACACGTCGTCGATCGCCTGCACTGGCTCACGCCGCGGGAGTTCGTCGACGGGCTGGCGCTGGGACAGCTCATGCCGGGACCGATCATGATGGTCGCCGCCTACGTCGGCTATAAGACGCTCGGCGTGGCGGGCGCGGTGGTGGCAGCGGCGGCGAGCTTCGTGCCGTCGTTCGTGATGATGCTCGTCCTGCTGCCCGTGTTCGAGCGCGTACGCAATCTGGCGTGGGCGCGCGCCGTGATCCAGGGCGTGGTCCCGGCGGTGATCGGGGTGATGGCGGTCACGCTCGTTCGCATGGCGCCATACGCGGCACCCGACGGACCGGCCGTCGTGGTCTTCGTGCTGACGGCTGCGGGTCTCGTGGTCTGGCGACTCGCCCCGCTGAAGGTCATGGGCGGCGGCACGGTGTTCGGCATCCTGCGCGCGGCGGTGCGCGCATGAGCCTGCCTACGACGACGGTGCGCGCATGAGCCGCCCCACGACCGTCGAGCTGCTGAGGTACTTCCTCTATCTCGGCAGCCTCGGCTTCGGCGGGCCGGTCGCGCTCGTCGGTTACATGCAGCGCGACCTCGTCGAGCGGCGGCAGTGGTTCACCAAAGAGGAGTACATGAAGTCGCTCGCGCTCTCGCAGCTGGCCCCCGGTCCCCTCGCCGCGCAGCTCGCGATTTGCCTGGGCTACGTGCACTCGCGCGTCGCGGGCGCCACCCTCGTGTCGCTCGCCTTCATCCTGCCCTCGTTCGTGATGACGGTGGCGATCAGCTGGCTGTACGTACGCTTCGGCGGTCTGTCGTGGATGCAGGCCGCGTTCTACGGCGTCGGCGCCGTCGTCATCGGCATCATCACGATCGCCGCGTACAAGCTCGCGAAGCTGACGATGGCCAAGGACAAGCTGCAGTGGCTCATCTTCGCGGTCATGGCGATCGTCACCGCGTGGACCGAGTCCGAGATCGTCTGGCTGTTCGTGCTGTGCGGCGTCGTGGCGATGGTGGTGCAGGCGCCGCCCGCGTGGCTGCGACGCTCGGCCCCGGCGTGCTTCGTCGTCGCCGCCACGCCCGACGTGCTGGCCCAGATCTTCTGGTTCTTCGCGAAGGCCGGCGCCTTCGTCTTCGGCAGCGGGCTGGCGATCGTGCCGTTTCTCTACGGCGGCGTCGTGCAGCAGTACGGCTGGCTCAACGACAAGCAGTTTGTCGACGCGGTGGCGGTCGCGATGCTGACGCCGGGACCGATCGTCATCATCGTGGCATTCATCGGGTACCTGGTCGCCGCCTTTCCGGGCGCGGTGGCGGCCGCGGTCGGCGTGTTCTTGCCCGTCTACCTGTTCGTCGTGATCCCGTTTCCCTGGTTCGATCGCATCAGCGCCAACCCGCGCGTGAAGGCGTTCGTGGCGGGCGTGACCGCGGCGGCCTCCGGCACGATCGCGGGCGCGTGCATCGTCCTCGCGCGTCGCGCGATCGTCGACGTGCCGACGCTCCTCATCGCAGCCGCGGCGCTCGCGGTGGTGTGGCGCTTCAAGGTTCCCGAGCCCCTGCTCATCGCCGCCGGCGCGCTCGCCGGCATCATCGTCTTCGCCCTTCGATAGGAGAGCACCATGAAATGGATCACCCGTGAGCGCGCGCGCGTCGACCGCATCGCGTGCCCGTGGCTCATCAGCCGGTTCGTCGATCCCAAGCCCGAGTTTCTCTTCGTCCCCACGCGTGAGGTGCTGACTGCGGCGGAGCGCGAGCACGCGATCCCGTACGACATCCCGAACGTCGAGCTGGGGCATCGTGGCCCGCTCTGCTCGTTCGACGCGTTCATCGAGCGGTACGAGCTCGCGGATCCTGCGCTGGCTGCGCTGGCCGGAATCGTGCGCGGCGCCGACACCGACGACCGCGGCCTCACGCCGGAATCGGCGGGACTGTACGCGGCGGCGACCGGGTTCCAGTCCATCAGCCGCGACGACTTCGACAACATGGCCCGGCAGTTCCCGATGTACGACGCGCTGTACGCGTACTGTCGCGCGAAGACCGAAGCGGCGCCCGCGCCGGCGCGCGTCGTGTTCGTGTGCCTGCACGGCGCGGCCAAGAGCGTGGTCGCGGCGGCGCACTTCCGCCGGCTGGCCGCCGCCCGTGGAATCACCATCGGCGCGGTGGCGGCCGGCACCGAGCCCGAGCCCCAGCTGGCGCCTGGCGCCGTGAAGGGGCTGGCCGCCGACGGGCTGACACCCGCACCGGCGCGTCCACGACCCGTCACGCTGCACGATCTCGAGACGGCAGCTCGCATCGTCAGCTTCGGCTGCGACGTCGCACCGACGCGCGGCCAGCGCGTGGAGCAGTGGGATGTGCCCGCGGTGAGCGACGGCTACGATCGCGCCCGCGATCGGATCGTCGCGAACGTCGAGCGCCTGGTCGGCGAGCTCGCGGCGGGACGCTGACATGGCGCTCGAGCATCTCGGCTTCGTCGATCTGCCCGCACACGCTGGGGCCGGCGGCTTCGACCACGCGGCCGTGCACGAGCCTACGGGGCGCGTCTACGTCGCTCACACCGCAAACGATGCCGTCGACGTGATCGACATCGAGGCCCGCAAGTACGTCGCGTCGATCTCCGGGCTCACAGCGGTCGCCGGCGCGCTCGTCGCCGACGCACCGGCGCTCGTGTTCACCTCGAATCGCGGCGAGAACACCGTGGCGATGTTCCACGTTGCGGACGACAAGCACGTGGAGAAAGTCCGGGTCGGCGTCCGACCCAACGGCCTCGCCTACGATCCGCGGCGCGCGCGGCTGCTCGCCGCGCACGTCGGCGATCCGACCATCCCCGGCTCGTGCACGGTGTCCGTGGTCGACGTGCGAGCGCGTAAGACGCTGATCGATCTGCCCGTCGCCGGACGGACGCGCTGGACGATCTACGACCCCGTCGCCGACGTGTTCCACGTCAACATCGCCGATCCGCCGCAGAGCGTCGTCGTCGCGGCCGGCGATCCGATCGCGATCCGCCGCGTCGTCTCCATCCCGCATGCCGGGCCGCACGGGCTCGATATCGACGTGACGCGGCGGCGACTGTTCTGCGCGTGCGACGCCGGCGTCCTCGTCGAGCTCGACGCGGACACGGGCGCCATTGGCGCGACCGAACGCATCGCCGGCGTCCCGGACGTCGTGTTCTTCAACGCGGCGCTCGGCCGCGCGTACGTCGCCATCGGGGATCCCGGCGTGATCGAGGTCTTCGACACGGCGCCGCTGCGGCGCCACGAGACCATCACGACCGAGGCCGGTGCGCACACGCTGTCGTTCGATGCCGCGCGCAACATCGTCTGCGCGTTCCTGCCGGCGACCCACCGCGCCGCCGTCTATCGGGATCGCGCCTGAGGTAACCGAACCATGCAAACGGTGTGGCGCACGCTCGGCGTCATCGGTTTCGTTGCCGTCATCGGATCGAGCGGCTCGGTGCAAGCGGCCGATCCCGACTGGAAGGCGGTTGAGCAGGCGCTCGGCAAGTCGGGGCAGCTGCAGCCGGGCGACGTCTTCCGTGTCGGCATGCCGCGCAGCGATCTGTCGGTCACCGTCAAGGGCGTGCCCGTCAAAGCCGCATTCGCGCTCGGCTCGTACGCCGCGTTCAAGCAGGTGGGCGACCACACGATGGTGATGGGCGACCTCGTCCTGCTCGACCAGGAGATCCCGGCGGTGATGTCGGGCCTATTCAGCGGCGGGCTCGAGGTCACCGCCGTCCACAATCACGTCAACGACGTCTCGCCGCACATCCTGTACATGCACTACGAGGGGCACGGCGATGCGCTGCAGCTCGCGAAAGCGCTGCGGCAGGCCCTGTCCGCCAGCGGCACGCCGCTCGGCGCCTCGCCGGCGGCGCCGCCGGCCACCGGCGGGCCGGCACTCGACACGAAAGCGATCGAGCAAGCGCTCGGGCGCGCCGGGCGCGAAGTCGCCCCCGGCGTGTTCCAGGTGACGGCGCCGCGCGCGGAGGCCATCACCGAGAGCGGCGTGCCGCTGCTTCCCGCGATGGGCGTCGTCACGGCTCTGAACTTCCAGGCGGTCGCGGAGGGCCGGGCTGCGATCACCGGCGATTTCGTCCTGCTCGACCGCGAGGTCAATCCGGTGGCCCGCGCGCTTCGGCAACACGGCATCGAGGTGACGGCGATTCACAATCACGGCCTGCTCGACGCGCCGCGACTGTTCTACATGCATTTCTGGGCCGTCGACGCGCCCGACAAGCTCGCCGCGGGGCTCAAGGCCGCGCTCGATCAGACGAACAGCCAACGATGATGCGGCTGCAAAGGCGTGACTGGCTCAAACGCCTGCTCGCCGGCGTCGCGCTGCTCGGCGCGGGCCGCGGCCGCCCGGCGATCGCGGTGGCCGCCGATCTCGAGATGCCGGGCACCGCGACCACCGAGACGTTCGATTTCGAGAGTCGCGGCATCGACGGCTGGACCACCGTCAACGGGCAGTGGGCGATCGAGCCGATGACGGACGCGCCGAGCGGCGCGAAGGTCCTGGTGCAGCGCGCCGCGCGCAACGACTTCAACGTCATCGTCGCGCCCGCCGCCTACGCCGACGTCGACGGCTCCGTGAAGTTCAAGCCGATCGCGGGTCGCGAGGACGCGTCGGGCGGAATCGTGTTTCGCTTCGCGGACGGCAAGTACTACGTCGTCCGCGCCAACGCGCTCGAAGACAACTTTCGCCTCTACTACTACGATCGCGGACGACACCAGCTTGCCAGTGCGCGGGTGAAGGCGCCCGCGCTCGGGCAGTGGCACACGCTTCGTGTCGTCGCCGTCGGCGATCAGATCCAGGCCTGGCTCAACGGTGTGCCGCACCTCCGTCATCGCGATACGCGCTTTCGAACGGGGAGCGTCGGCCTCTGGACGAAGGCCGACTCCGTCACGGCGTTCGACGACCTCACTGTCCGTAGAGCGTCAGCATAGCGAATCGGAAAGGAATCGAGACATGCGATACCAGCTGACCCCGATCTACACGCGTCCCTGGCTCTTGAACGGCCTCTCGCTGCGGCTCATCGAGAGCCATTACGAAAACCACTACGGTGGCGCGCTGCGCCGGCTGAACGCGATCACGCAGCAGCTCGAGTCGCTCGACTTCGACAAGACGCCGGGCTATGTCGTCGACAGCCTGAAGCGTGAAGAGCTCATCGCGCTGAACTCGACGCTGCTCCACGAGCTCTACTTCGCGAGCATGGCCTTCGGCGACGGCAAGCCGACGCCGAGCTTCGCGGAGGTGCTGGTTCGCGACTTCGGCTCGGTCGACCGGTGGCGCAGCGAGTTCGTCGCCATGGCCCACGGGCTGGCCGGAGGCTCGGGCTGGGTGTTGCTCGTCTACATTCCGCGCGATCGCCGGCTCGTCAACCAGTACGCGAACGATCACGGCCAGGCGGCGGCGGGCGGAATTCCGATTCTCGCCCTCGACATGTACGAGCACGCCTACCATATCGACTTCGGCGCCAATGCGAGAGCCTACATCGACGCGTTCCAGCGCAACATCGACTGGCCGTCGGTCGAGGTGCGCTACCAGGACGCTTCCAAAGTCGAGCCGCCGCGGCCGCTCGTCCAGAAGGAGTTCGGCGACGTGCCGGCGATCGCCGTGGAGGACGTGAAGGCGATGCTCGACGCCGGCGAGCGCGTGCAAGTCATCGACGCCCGCCCGCGCTCGTACATCTCGCGACAGCAGGACATCATGGAGGGCGCGACCTGGCGCGATCCCGAGCGCCTGCACGACTGGGTCGGCGAGCTCTCGAAATCGGACCCGGTCGTGGTCTTCTGCGCCTATGGCTTTCACGTGGGATGCAAGACCGCCATCGCCCTGCGTGAAGCGGGGTTCGACGCGAAGTACATGAAGGGCGGACACTCCGCCTGGAAGGCGATCGGCGGCCCGATCAAGCTCTACACCTAGCGGGCGCGGCCTAGCAGCAGCCGCCCGCGGGCGTCCGGCGCTCCACCAGCTCGAGGCGCGTGTCGTCCGGGCCGCGCAGGAACGCGATGCGCGGCCCCTTCGGCACCTGCGTGGGCCCCTCGAGGAGTGTCGCGCCCAGACCGCGCAGACGCGTGATGTCGGCCTCGATGTCCTGCGAGTCGAAGCCGAAGTGCTCGAGGCCGTGGTGCGGATTCGCGTCGCCGGAGCCGAGGCGCTCGTTGGTGCGCGCGCCCGAGATATTCACCGCGAAGCCGTCTTCGCTCGTGCAGCGGACGAAGCGATCGCCGAATACGCGTGTCTCGTCGCTGACGATCTTGAATCCGAAGGCGGTCACGTACCACTCCGCCGTCTTACGCGGATCCGGCGATTTGAGATGGATGTGGTTGATGCGGTAAGGCATGGGTCACCTCCGGGCGGCTATCGTACAATGCGCCGGTGCGACTCGGCCTGGCCCTGCCCACCACGACGTCGGACGGACGGCCCCTCACCGGCGCCGCGCTCATCGCCGGCGCGCGCGCGATCGAGCGCGCAGGCTTCGACAGCCTCTGGTGCTTCGACTCGATCGGCCGCGGGTTCATGATCCCGGATCCGCTGATCGCCGTGAGCGTGATCGCGACGGCGACCGAGCGGCTGACCGTCGGCACCGGCATTCTGCAGGTGCCGCTGCGCCGTCCGGTAGAGCTGGCGCACCGGATTCTCACCGCTCACCTCGTCTGCGGCGATCGCCTGCTGCTCGGCGTCGGAGCCGGCTCGACCAGGGCGGACTTCGACGCGGTCGGCGTCGATTTCGAGACGCGGATGCGGCAGTTCGAGGACGCGCTGGCGCTGATGCGCCGACTGTGGCAGGGCGAGAAGAGCGGCGTCGCGCAGCTGAATCCATGGCCGGCGACCATCGGCGGACCAAAGCTTCTCATCGGCTCGTGGGCGGGCGGTCGCTGGATCGCGCGCGCCGCGAAGGAGTTCGACGGCTGGATCGGGTCGGGCGCGCGCAGCAGCGTGGCGGCGCTACGCGACGGGATCAAGCGATTCCGCGAGGCCGGTGGACAGCGCGCCATCGCGACGAACATTCCGGTGGATCTGCAGGCGGAGACCGGTCCGATGCCCGACGACGGTCAATTCCACCTGCGCTGCGACGCGCGCACGGCCGGCGAACGGCTGCGCTCGCTGGCGGATCTCGGCTTCGACGACGCGGTGCTCGTCACGCGCCGGTACGGCGACGACGCCCTCGCCGCGCTGCGCGCGCTCGTGCCGTAGGGCGACTCAGCGGGCGGCGTTCAGCGGGAGCAGCGACCTCAGCAGGCGGCGTTCAGCGGGAGCAGCGACCTCAGCAGGCGGCGTTCAGCGGGAGCAGCGCCCTCAGCGGGCGGCGTTCAGCGGGAGCAGCGCCCTCAGCGGGCGGCGTTCAGCGGGAGCAGCGCCCTCAGCGGGCGGCGTTCAGCGGGAGCAGCGCCGTGACGTCGGCGTCGGTCTTCCGCACGTCGGCGAGCACCTGACCGAGGTTCAGGTCCAGCGCGTGCGCGAGCGCGGCCCAGCCCTGGCCCGATCGGCGCGCGCTGATAATCCGCTCGATCGCCTGCTCGCGCTTGACCTTGTCACGCGTCACGAGCTGACGAGACAACGCCAGTGACGTCGCGACCTCGCCGTACCCGATGCCCTGACCGTGTAGATCGTTGACGAGATTGGCCGGCACGTCGAACTGGCGGGCGATGGCGCGCGTCGCTCGGCGGCCACCATCTGGCGTGGCGGCGGCAATCCGCACGACCTCGGCATCGAGCTTCTTCTGCTCGGTCCAGATCTGTTCGGACAGCGTGCGCTCCGCGGCGGACAGTGTGGTGGCGGACTTCGTGATGTGCGCCTTCACCGGCGTCGCCGATGCCTTTGCGGATGCCGCGGCGGAGCGCGCGCTGCTCGCCGCGTTCGCGCTCGCCGGCGCGGTCGGCGATGACGCCGCGGCCGTCGGCGATGACGCCGCGGCCGTCGGCGATGACGCCGGTGCGGGCGTCGATGGCGATGGCGCGGGCGGCGTCGATGACCGCGCTGCGGTCGGCGATGTCGGCTCGGTCCGCGTTGACGCCGCGTTGGTGCGCGTCGATGTCGGCGTGCTCGCAGCTCTCGGCACGAGCGGCGTGCGCGGTGTCGTCATCGCGTCCGATATCGCCTTCGGTGTTGGCGTCGGCGCGGGCATCTGGAGGAGCAGCAGGACCGCCGCCGTGCCGGCAAGGACCGCCGAGATGCCGATGCCGCCGGCCCAGTACCGGATCGACTCCTGGCTCTGCATGGCTCCTCCCCTTCCCGCGCGTCCTGACGCCGGGCCGCGGCGACTGGTGCACCACACGTGCCACGGTCGCGACACGGAAACGGCGCTCGACGCGGGCGCACGGAGCATCGCGACGGCGCCGCATCGTGACGATTCGACGCGCGGTCGGCGTCACGCTGACACGCGCGCATGCGTCCCGAGCGTGTTTGCGACCATTGCGAGGCTCGCTGCGCGTGGCACTTGTTCTGCACGACGGGCGTCGCGGGAGGACCGACAATGCATCGCACGCGCTCGCTTCTCATGGCCGCCGTGATCCTGACCGTCGCAGCCGTCGCCGGTTTCGCCGCCGCGGGCGACGTCACCATCAACGTCGGTTGGCCGCCGCCGCTCATCGTCGAAAAGCCGCACGTCGTGCTCGTTCCGGAGACGCGTGTCTATCGGGCGCCGAGTCTCGATTTCAATGTGTTCGTGTTCGACGGCAAGTACTACAGCTTCCACAACGACCGCTGGTTCATGAGCGTCAAGGTGGGCGCGCCGTGGACGCCGCTGGTCGTCGAGCGGGTGCCGGTCGCAGTGCGCGACGTGCCGGCGAAGTATTACCGGGTGCCGCCCGGCATTGCGAAGAAGATGGACCGCGACGACGACAGCCCCGGCCAGGGCAAGGGCCACGGCCGGGGCTGTCCGCCCGGTCTCGCGAAACAGGGTCGCTGCTAGAGCGCGTCCGCGATCGCTTTGCCGAGATCGGTGGTCTTGTCTCGGCCGCCGAGGTCGGGCGTACGCGGCGCGCCCGACTTCGGCTCCAGCACCGTCTCGATCGCGCGCACGATCGCCGCACCTGCCTGCGGATGTCCGAGATGCTCGAGCATCATCGCCGCCGCCCAGATCTGACCGATCGGATTCGCGATGCCCTTGCCATAGATGTCGGGCGCCGAGCCGTGAACCGGCTCGAACAGCGAGGGAAACACGCGCTCGGGGTTGATGTTGCCCGACGGTGCGATGGCGATGGTGCCCGTGCACGCCGGCCCCAGATCCGACAGGATGTCGCCGAACAGGTTCGAGGCGACGACGACGTCGAACCAGTCTGGATGCTGCACGAAGTGCGCGCTCAGGATGTCGATGTGGAACTTGTCCCACTTCACGTCGGGATATGTTTTGGCCATCGCCTCCACGCGCTCGTCCCAGTACGGCATCGTGATCGAGATCCCGTTGGACTTCGTGGCCGAGGTCAGGTGCTTCTTCGTTCGCTTCTTGGCGAGCTCGAACGCGAATTTCAGGATGCGATCGACGCCCTTGCGTGAGAACACGGACTGCTGAAACACGATCTCGCGCTCGGTGCCCTCGTACATCCGGCCGCCCACGCTCGAGTACTCGCCCTCCGTATTCTCGCGCACGACGTAGAAGTCGATGTCGCCGGGCTTACGGTCGGCCAGCGGCGTTCGCATCCCCGGCATGAGGCGACACGGGCGGAGATTGACGTACTGATCGAAGTCGCGTCGAAACTTGATCAGCGAGCCCCAGAGTGAGACGTGATCCGGCACGGTGGCCGGCCAGCCGACGGCGCCGAAGAAGATCGCGTCGTGGCGACCGATCTGCTCCTTCCAGTTCTCGGGCATCATCGTGCCGTGCTTGACGTAGTAGTCGCACGACCAGTCGAAGTGATCGAGGTGCAGGTCGATGGTGAACTTGCGCGCGGCGGCATCGAGGACGCGCAGCCCCTCGGGTATGACCTCCTTGCCGATACCGTCGCCGGGAATCACCGCGATCGTGTACTTAGCCAACTCACCCTCCGTGGCGGCGCGTCGACGCGCGTCGAACCGTCGCCCTGATAGACGTAGCGAAACGTGAGGCATCCGGGCTGCGGGCCCGGACAGTAGTATCCGACGATTTGCAGCTTGGCGTACCGCGCGCCGGCGGTGCGTACGGCCCACACGTGCGGCTTCGGCGTCAGCACGTGGGTGAAGAATCCGTAGCGATACCAGGCGGCGATCGCGGCGTTGCGCGGCTCGCCGCGTCCCTCGTTGAACACATAGCCGTCGTTCGGCACCATGCGGACGTCGTCGAACGGGGTCTCGCCGAGGTCTCGGACGCCGGCGCCGGGGCCGGCCACGATCGAATAGCGGCGGAACTCCAGATCGCCCGGCACATCGCCGACCACCGAGCCGAGCTGGAAGGAGAACGCGCGCCACGCGTCGGGTGCGCTCGCGTCGACGGTGTAGAGCACGGGTCCGACGAGGGTCGCGCCGGCATCGCGCGGAGCGGCTGGCGTCGGTGGATAGGTCGGCACGCTCGGTGAGCGCACGGTGAGGGCGACGAGCACGACCACGACGATCGCGAGAACCGTCACGCTCAGCGCGGGCACGAGCCGCATGCGCGAGATGCTAGCATCGCAGCGTTGTCGTCCGATCTGATCGCGCGTCGCTGGCGGCTCCTGGCGTTGCTCACCTGCGCCTACGGCCTCGGTGCGTTCGGGATGCTCGGCGTGTCGCCGCTGGCGCCGGCGCTCATGGACGGCTTTGCGCTGAGCCGATTCGACATCGCCTTCATCGTGCCCTCCGTCTACGTCGGCGGGCTGCTGTTCTCGCTGCCGGGCGGCCATCTCGCCGATCAGTGGGGCGTGCGGCCGACGCTGCTCGGTGGGCTCGCGCTCGGGGGCCTCGGCCTCTGTGCCGCCGCGCTGGCGCCGCGCTTCGTCGTCTTCCTGCTCTGCCTCGTGGTCGCAGGCTCCGGCTGGAGCGTCGTCAATCCGGTGCTCGGCAAGGCGATCGTCGACCTGTTCCCGCTGACCGAGCGCGGCATCGCGATGGGCATCAAGCAGATGGGCCTCACGCTCGGCGGCGGCGTGTCCGCGCTGCTGCTGCCCGCGATCGCGGTGCACGCCGGCTGGCGCGCGGCGGTCGGCGTGTGCGCCATTGCGATGACGGCGCCCGTGCTCTTCGCGTGGCGTCCGCTCCGCGTGCTCGCGCGGCGCCACGGCCCCGAACCGCCGGCCAACCGCGAGCGGATGGACTGGTGGTGGACGCGACGTCCGGCGCTGCTCGCACTCTTCGGCACCGGCCTCATGCTGGGCATGCTGCAGTCCGCGATGCTCGCCTATCTGCCCGTGTTCAGCGTGCAGGCCCTCGGCTGGTCCCCCGTCGGCGCGGGCGTCCTCATCGCCGCTGCCCAGGTCGGCGGCGCCGCGGCCCGGCTCGGGCTCGGCGTGGCGAGCGATCGGTGGTCGTCGGGCCGCCGGCCGCCGTGGCTGGTGCTGACGTCGCTGCTCGGCGCCGCGGCGTTCGCGGTGTACGCGTGGACGCCGGTCGCTCACCCCGTCGCCGCGACGCTGCTGGCGTTCGTCGGCGGCGTCGGCGCGCACGGCTGGGTCGGGATCTACTTCATCATCAGCGCCGAGGCCGGGGGTCCGGCGCGCGCGGGCCTGCTGAGCGGCGTGTCGTTCGCCGCGATCGTGGTCGGCCTTCTCACCGGCGCGCCGCTCTTCGGCGCCGCGCTCGAAGCGTTCGACTCGTACGCGGCGGCGTGGACGCTGCTCGCCGCGCTGTCGGCGATCGTCGCGCTGGTCGTCGCGCTGTCCGGCGCGGCGATGCATCGCGAATCGCAACGCGTCCACGTGCGCTGAGCGGCAATGAACTCGCGGTATGCTGACGGCTCGTGACCTCGGGTATGCTGACGGCTCGTGAGCTCGGGACAGCCCACGCCGCTTCGCCACGAGACGTACACGCACGGCCACGCGCCCGCCGTGGTGCGCCAGCACGCGCAGCGCACGGCCGAAGAGGCCGCGGCGTTCCTGCTGCCGTCCTTGCATCCCGGCATGCGCGTGCTCGACGTCGGCTGCGGCCCAGGCAGCATCACGCGTGGGCTCGCGGAGCGCGTGGCGCCCGGCGAGGCCATCGGTCTCGATCTTTCCCGCGACACGCTCGAAGACGCGCGCCGCGACGCCGCCGCGCGCGGCCTCACAAACCTGAGATTTCAGGAGGGCAGCGTGTACGCGCTGCCCTTCGGCGATGGCAGCTTCGACGTGGCGTACGCGCACCAGGTGTTCCAGCACCTGCGCGAGCGCGACACGGCGATGCGCGAGATGCTTCGCGTGCTGCGCCGCGGCGGGCTCCTTGCGATTCGCGACGTCGACTGGGGAACCGTCGCCTACTGGCCACGCGATCCCCGGCTCGATCGGTGGATCGAGCTGCACCGCGAGGCGTGGTATCGCAATGGCGGCGAGCCGCTCATGGGACGTCGGCTCCGCGCGCTGTTCAACACCGCGGGTGTTGTCGATCTCGAGATCACCGGCGCCGTCTGGTGCTACGCGACGCCAGACGACACGATCGCATGGGGCGACGCCTACGCCGATCGCCTGCTGACCTCCGCGATGGGCGGCCGCCTCGTCGACTACGGGATGGTCAGCCGCGCCGAGCTGGAAGGCATGGCCGAGGCATTCCGCGCGTGGGCGCGCCACCCCGACGCGCTCTGGTCGTTTCTGCATGTCGCCGCGCTGGGGCGCAAGGGCTGAGCCGCGCGGAATCTCGCGCTATCATGCGCGCCATGCCGACCAACGACCTCTCGATCGCGGGCGCGCTCGGCGCGCTGCTCAAGGAGCGGAAACAGACGCTGGCCGTCGCCGAGTCGTCGGCCGGCGGCCTGATCTCGGCGGCGCTGCTCGCCGTGCCCGGCGCATCGGCGTATTTTCTGGGCGGCGGCGTCATCTATACGCAAGCCGCGCGCCGTGGGCTGTTGCGCGTGGGCGACGAGACCGTCAAAGGCATCCGCTCGAGCACCGAGGCGTACGCGCAGATCAAGGCGAAGGCCGTGCGCGAGATGCTCGGCGCGACGTGGGGGCTCGCGGAGACCGGCGCCAGCGGGCCGACGGGCAACCGCTATGGCGACGCGGCCGGACACGCGTGCATCGCCGTCGCCGGCCCCGTCGAGCGCGTCATCACCGTGGAAACGGGCGATGTGGACCGCGAGCGCAACATGTGGGCATTCACGCGGGCGGCACTGACGCTGCTCGAAGAGGCGGTGCGGGCCGCGCACTGACTCCATGTGCGGCTCGGCGACGATCCGCGCCTAGCGGCCGCGCACGTCGAAGCGCAGCATCAGCACGGAGTGCGCGGGAGCCACGAGCTGCAGGCGCGCATCGCGGCCCTCGAGCTTGCGCTCACGGACATCGACCGCGCGCGGCTGCTCGAACGAGTTCGTGGCGCTCACATCCGGCCCGTTCACCTCCCACGCGCTGACCGCGCCGACGATCGTCGCGTCGCCGAGATCGATGGTCACCGGCAGATCACGTTCTCGATCGCGATTGACGAGCGCGACCGACAGCGCCTGTCCCGCTTCGTCACACGTCGCGCTCGCGTCGATCAGCGTGAAGGGCCCGAGCTCGGCGACATGGTGCACGCGCCCGCTGGACACTTCTTCCTCCGGCCGCAGCGCGTACGTCTCGCCGTCGACGTGGACGTCCAGCGCGACGTCCTGCACGTGCTCGGCATAGAGGCGGAGCGGGTGATAGATCGTCTGCAAGAACAGCCCCTTGACGCTGGTGAAGATCGGCGCGATCGCGTTGACGAGCTGCGCGAAATTGGCGATGCGGACGGTGCGGCAGTGTCGGATGAACCCGTTCAGGTAGGTCGCGATGGCGAGCGCGTCGGAAAGCGTGTACCGCTCCTCGACGCCGCCCACGCGGTCCTCGTGACTTCGCGTGCGCCACCAGACGTTCCACTCGTCGAAGGCGATGTGGATCGGGTGCGCGATCCGCTGTGCCAGACGCACGCGCTCGATGAGCGCGCTGCAGAGGCGGATGGCCCGCTCGGCCTGATGCGATTGGAACACCGTCGCATAGTGGTCGGGGCCGCCCGTGTAGAGATGAATCGAGTGGAAGTCGATGAGCTCCGCAAGACCGCTCAGCGTGATCTCGTCCCAGTCGCTCCAGCCGTTCTGTCCGCACCCGATCAGCTGGATCGACGGATCCGTGCGCTTCATGACCATGGCGAACGCGCGCGCCTTCTTTACGTAGTCGTGGGCGTTCATGTTGCCGATCTGCCAGCCGCCGTACATCTCGTTGCCGAGCCCCCAGTAGCGCACCCGATAGGGCTCGGGATGCCCGTGTTGTCGCCGCAGATTCGCCCACGACGTGTCGCCGGTGCCGTTGCAGTACTCGACCCAGGCCTGGGCCTCGTCCATCGTGCCCGAGCCCATGTTGACGCAGATGAACGGTTCGGTGCCCAGCACGCGGCAGTACTCGATGAACTCGTCGGTGCCGAATCGGTTGGACTCCTCGGCGTACCACGCGAGCTCGCTGCGTCGCGGTCGCTTGTCCTTGGGACCGACGCCGTCGAGCCAGTGGTAGCCGCTCACGAAGTTGCCGCCCGGCCACCGTAAGATCGGAATGCGCAGCGGCCGCGCGGCGTCCAGGACGTCGCGACGGAAGCCGCGTGCGTCGGCAAGCGGCGAGCCCTCGTCGTACACGCCGCCATAAATGCAGCGCCCTAGGTGCTCGATGAACTGGCCGAAGATGCGACGGTCGACGGTGCCGAGCCGTCGATGCAGATCGATGCCGATGCGGGTCATGGCGGACGACTATACTCCGTCCGTGATAAATTCTGCCGCCATGAACCGCCTGACTCGCCGAAGGTTCCTCATCGCCGGCGCCGCCGCGTGCGCCTGGCCCCGCCGCGGCGCGGCCCAGCCGAAAGCGGCGATCACCTACTGGAACGGCCTGACCGGGGCCGACGGCAAGGTGATGGACGAGCTGATCGATCGGTTCACGCGCGACACCGGCATTCGCATCGAGCAGCAGCGCCTGCCGTGGGCCGATCTCTATCCGAAGCTGCAAGTCTCCGTGCCCGCCGGCGAAGGGCCCGACCTCGCGCTGATCCACACCGTCGAGGTGCCGCACTTCGCGAACGACGGCGTGCTGGAGGCGATCGACGACGCGATCGCAGCCGGCAAAGGGTTTCGCGGTGACGACTACCTGCCCGCGACATGGCAGGGCGGGACGTTCCAGGGCAAGCGCTATTCGCTGCCGCTCGACGTGCCACAGCACCTGCTCTACTTGAACGTGAAGATGATGAAGGACGCCGGCCTCGCCGGCGCCGACGGCAAGACGAAGGTCCCCGCCAGCCGCGACGAGCTCGTGACGATGGCCAAGAAGATGACGAAAGGCGACGCGTTCGGCTTCGCCATCGGCACGCTGAACCCCGGCCGCTACACGTGGGGCTTTCACAACCTGCTCTGGCAGAACGGCGCGAACATCTACACGCCGGATCTCAAGCGCGCCGGCGTGAGCGAGCCGGCGGCGCTCGAGGTGGCGGAGTTCTGGTCCGGCCTCGGCGGCGCGCTCGGCATTGCACCGCCGGCCAACGCGAACTGCCGCGACGCGTTCATTGCCGGGCGGCTCGGGATGTGGATCGCGGGCTCGTGGAACTTCACCGGACTGCGCGAGGCGAAGGTCGACTTCGCGGCGGCGCCGGTGCCGCGGCTCTTCAAGCAGCCCGTGGTGTGGGCGATGCCGCACCAGTACGCGTTCCCGAAGCCGAAGACGGCGGATCGGGCCAAGCGCGACGCCGCCTGGGCTCACATTCGCTGGATGACCGATCACGTGGCCGAGTGGACGCTGAAGGCCGGTCAGGTCTCCGCGAGCCGCAAGGCGCACAGCGACCCGCGCGTCACCGGCGATCCCGTCCTCAAGACGCTGCTCGGTCAGGCCTCCAACTGGCAGGTCGGGCAGCCGACGCCGAAATGGGTCGCGGCGGAGAACCTGACGCGACCGGTGATCGACAGCGTCTACACCGGCCAGAAGCCGCCGAAGGCCGCCATGGAGGACCTCGCGCGCCAGATCAACGCGCTGCCGGACTGAGCGTGCCGCGCCGCCGTCGCCGGCAGACGGGGACGGCTTATCTGTTCCTGCTCCCCGGTCTGGTACTGTTCGTCGTCTTCCGACTCTATCCGCTGCTCGAGGGGCTGCGGCTCTCGTTCACGAACGCGCGCCTCGGCCGCGCCACCTATCAATACGTCGCGCTCGCCAACTACGCGCGGCTCGCCGACGACAGCCGCTTTGCGGTGAGTCTCTGGAACACCGCGTTCTACACGGCAGCGAGCACCGTGCCGATCCTCGCAGTGCCGCTCGTGCTCGCCCTGGCCCTCAACCGCGGCGCGTTTCGGAACGTCTTGCGTGGCGTGTTTTTCTTTCCCTTCACGCTGTCGGTCGTCACGGTCGGTCTCGCCTGGCTGTGGCTGCTCGATCCCGTCGTGGGGCCGCTGAATTATTACCTGCGCGCGCTGGGCGTCCCGGCGCGCTCGTGGCTGGCCGATCCCGCGACGGCGATGTGGGCGATCATCGCCACCACCGTGTGGTGGGTCACCGGTTACTATCTCGTCGTCTATCTCGCGGGCCTGCAGGACATCCCGCGCGAGCTGTACGAGGCCGCCGCGCTGGACGGTGCCGGCGGCTGGCGCACGTTCTGGGGCATCACGCTCCCGCTGCTGCGCCCGGTCTTGCTGTTCGTCGTCGTGACGCACGTCATCGGCTCGTTCCAGATCTTCGGCCAGGTGTTCATCCTCACCGGTGGCGGCCCCGGCGACGCCACGCGCACCGTCGTGCAGCACCTGTACGAGACGGCGTTCCAGAACTTCTTCCAGTTCGGCGCCGCGTCCGCGATGGCGTGGGTGCTGTTCGCGGTCATCATGGTGTTCTCGGTCGTGCAGTTCCGCCTGTTGCGCGGGCACACGGAGTACTGAGCGTGCGGCGGCCGCGCGTTCAGACGGTGCTGCTGACGATGGCGCTCGGCGTGCTGGCGCTCGTGTGGCTGGCGCCGATCGCGTGGGTCGTCGTCACGTCGCTCAAGCTCACGGCCGACATCGTGCGGCTGCCGCCGGAATGGATTCCGTGGCCGATGACGGCAGAGCACTACCGGGAGGTCCTCTTCAGCAGCTCGCGGACCGCCCGCATCGGCCGCGCGTTCGCCAACAGCCTCGTGATCGCGCTCGGCGCGGTCGTCATCGTCGTCGTCACGTCGGCCATGGCCGCCTACCCGCTCGCGCGCATGCGCTTCCCGGGCCGCGACGCCGTCTTCACGCTCCTCGTCGGCAGCCTGATGATTCCGAACGCGGTGGTGCTCGTGCCGCAATACGTGCTCGTGCAGCGGCTCGGCTGGCTCAGCAGCTTCCCGGGCCTGATCGTGCCGGAAGCGGCCATGACCTTCGCATTCGGCGTGTTCCTGCTGCGCCAGTTCTTTCTCACGATGCCGGGCGATCTCGAAGAGGCCGCGCGCATCGACGGCGCGAATGCGTGGCAGGTGTTCGCGCGGGTCGTGCTGCCGCTGTCCCAGCCGGTGCTGGCCGCGCTGGCGATCTTCGCGTTCCGCTCGGCATGGAACGACTTTCTGTGGCCGCTGATCGCCGTCAACAAGCCCGAGATGTTCCCGCTGCCCGTCGCGCTGGCGCTGCTGCGCAGCGCCTATAGCTCGGAGTCGTACGGGCCGATCATGGCCGGCGCGGCGCTGAGCGCGCTGCCGCTGCTGATCGTGTTCGTCGTCGCCAACCAGCGCATCGTCGAAGGCGTCCGCGTCAGCGGGCTGAAGGGCTAGCTCCGCTCAGCGCGTCGCAACGATCTTGTCCCAGAGCTCCGCGTACTGCTGCCGGTATGCGGGCCAGATCTTCTCCTCGGCCATCTTCCGGAACGTCGCCACGTCGGCGGCATTCACTTTCATGCCGCGCGCTTCGAGAATCTCCTTGGCCTTGCCGAGATTGTCGACGCTTTCGGTCGCCTCGCGGACCTTCTTCTGCGCCTCGCGGCCGACGTCGAGCACGAGCTTCTGCTGCTCCGGCGTCAGGCCCTTCCACGCGTCCAGGTTCATCACGAGCAGGGTCGGCCCGTAGTTGTGGAACGTCATCGACACGTACTTGCTGACCTCGTACACCTTGAGCGCGTTGATGTTGTAGATCGGCAGGTCGGCGCCATCGATGACCCCCTGCTGCGCGGCCGCGATGACCTCGCCCCACGGCATCGGCACCGCGCTGGCCCCGAGCCCGTTCACGGTGTCGGCGAACACGCGGCCCTGCTGCACGCGCATCTTCAGGCCTTTGAGGTCCGCGGGCGTATTGATCGCGCGGCGGTTGTTCCAGAAGTGGCGAAAGCCGTAGTCGTAGAAGTAGATGATCTTGAGCTTGTATTTCTTCTGGAACGTCTCGTCGAGCTGGCGGCCGATCTCACCGTTGAACATCGCGTAGGCGTGGTTGTAGTCGCGCACGAGGTACGGCGTGAGGAACACGCAGAGCTCCGGGAACACCGTGCAGGTCGCGCCGACGGGCGTGCCGAACGCGATGTTGCCCGACTTGACGGCGTCCATGATCTCGAGCTCCTTGCCGAGCAGCGTGCCGCCGTGGAACACGACGTCGAGCTGCCCGTTGGAGCGCTTCGTGACCTCCTCGGCAAAATACTTGAAGCCGATGGCGCCGGATTCGGGTGGCGGCAGGATGTGCGCGAGGTCGAGCTTCTTGCCGGCGGCCAGCACCGGGCGCGGCGCGGGCAGGACGCCGCCCAGCCCGATCATCACCGCGATCACCACCGCGACACACGCGACGCTGCGCTGCGCTCGGATCATGGGAGGCCTCCTGTCGGCGCCGAACATTCGCGTGTTCACGCCGGCTTGTCAAGCAACATCCGCGCTGACACGAGCAACATCCGCGCTTGACGGGCGCGACCCGGTGCTCGTACGATCCGCGCTGCCGTGCGAGCGATATCAATAACGTGACTCCGCTCTTTCTGATCTTCCGCCGGCTGCCGAACGTCGTGATGACGGCGCTCATGATCGTCGCGATGGTCGACATGCTCCTCGGCGTCTTCCTTCGCTACGTGATGACGTGGGTGTCCGCGACGTTCGACCTGCCTTCGATACGGTTCTTCTGGGTCGAGGAAATCGGCGAGTACTCGCTGGCCTGGCTGACCTTCATCGGCGCCGCCATCGGCATCCGCCAGGGCACGCACTTCGCCGTGCACATCCTCACCGACAAGTTTCCGCCGGGCATCCGGCGCGCGGTGAAGGTCGCGCACCATGTGCTCCTGATCGGTTTCGGCGTGCTGCTCGCGGTGTTCGGCTGGCAAGTCAGCGAGCTCAACGCGCAGTCGTATTCACCGGCGCTCGATCTCAATCTACGCTGGCTGTATCTCTCCGCGGTCGTCGGCGGTATTCTCACCGTCATCTACAGCATCGCCGGCGCCGCCGACTCCTGGCGCGAGCGCGCCTGATGCTGTTTGCCGCGGTCGCCGTCACCTTTCTGGCACTCGCGATCATCTCCCTGCCCATCGTGTTCTCGCTCGGCATCGCGGGCTTCGCCGGGCTCGTCGTGGGCAATTTTTCGCTGCAGAAGCTGCCCTCGAGCCTCGTCGCCGGATCGCAGAGCTGGGTGCTGCTCGCGATCCCGACGTTCATCTTCGCGGGCAACCTGATGGAGCGCTGCGGGATGTCGTACGCGCTCGTCGACCTGGCACGCGCCCTGATCGGCTGGGTGCGCGGCGGTCTCGGCATGTCGGTTGTTCTCGCCGAGTACTTCTTCTCGGGCATCTCCGGCTCGACGATCGCCGACGTCTCCGCCATCGGCGCGATGCTGACGCCGCCGATGCTGCGCGCCGGCTACAAGCCCGAGCACGCCGCGTCGCTCGTGGCCTCGGCCACCGCCATGGGCATCCTCGTGCCGCCCGCGATCTTCATGATCGTGCTCGGCCAGGTCACCGACACGTCGGTGGTCGGCATTTTTCTCGGCGGCTTCCTGCCCGCCGCCGTCACCGCGCTGTGCCTGATGGTCGTGATCTTCGGCCAGGCGCATCGCCTGGCCTGGCCCAAGGACCGCCGGCCGACCCGCGCCGAGTTCGGCGCGGCCACGAAGGCGTCGCTGGTGCCGATGGTCGTCCCGATCGTCATCGTGCTCGGCTTCTACTTCGGCGTCTTCACGGCGACCGAGGCGGGTGCGCTGGTGGCCGCCTATGCCGTCGGGGCGGCCCTCCTCTACTATCGCAACGTCTCCGTCCGCGAGATGCTCGTCCTCGTGCACGACAGCGCGCTGCTCACCGCGGCCGTCGTGTTTCTGCTCGCGGTGGCGAGCGTGTATCAGTTCCTGATGGGCATGCTCGGCGTGCCGCTGATGCTGGGGCGCGTGCTCCAGCCGCTGCAACCGATGCCGTGGCTGTTCCTGCTCGCGGTGTCGGTCATCGTGATCCTGTTCGGCATGGTCCTCGAAGGCCTGCCGGCGGCCGTCGTTCTCGTGCCGGTCGTCTTCCCGATCGCCAAGCAGATCGGCATCCATCCGATCCATTTCAACATCGTGCTGACCGCCGCCGTCGGCATCGGCCTGTTCCTGCCGCCGATCGGCGTGGGCCTCCTGATGGCGCTGCGGTTCGCCGACGTGTCCGTTGGCCGCCACTTCCGCGCGTACTGGCCCTATCTCGTCTCGCTCTTCGTCGGGCTCGTGATCCTGATCGTCTTCCCCGAGATCACGCTGTTCCTGCCGCGGCGCGCGGGGTTGGTGCGCTAGAGCAGGCGGTACACGTCGAGGTCGACACGCCGCGCGCGACGCTGCGCGCTCGCCACGCCGATCGCCCGATTGAGCCAACCGAGGCGCGTATCGCCGGTCGCGAAACGAAGCACGGTGCGGAAATAGTATTCGCGCGGATCGACGTCGTCTCCGCGGGCGAGCCGCTCGAGCACGTCCGGCGTCGCGGCACGGACGCCGCGGCTCTCCACCTCGATGAGTGCGCCGCCTCGCTCGTGCAGCGCGTAGTGAGCCTCGAGCGAGATGAGCCCGCCGTCGTGCGACGCCCATTGCCAGTCCGCCCCGCTCAGCACGTCGCCGCTCAGCCCTTCACCGGCAAACGTCCCGCCGACGATCGGGACGACGCGTCGCTCGCCGAGCGGCGTCCGGCCGAGTGACTGCACGACGCCGACGTCCACCGCCGCCGTGAACAGCGGCTCGAACGCCAGCGTCACTGGTAGTCGCGGTCGGGCGCGACGATCGTCGTCCCGCCATCGACGACGAGGGTGTGGCCCGTGATGTAGCGCGCGTAGTCCGACAGCAGGAACCGCACGGCGTGGCCGATGTCCCAGCCGCTGCCCTCCTGCTTGAGCACCGAGGCGTTCTTGCGCGTCTCGCGCGCCTTTGGCGACATGCCGCGCGCGTACACCATCGGCGTGTACACCGGCCCCGGCGCGACGCAGTTCACGCGGATGCCTTCGTGGCCGTGGTCGACGGCCATCGCGCGCGTGAGCGCGATCACCGCGCCCTTCGACGCGGTGTACGCGGTCAGGCCGCGCGGCCGCAGCGCGGAGATCGACGAGACGTTGACGATCGCGCCCCCGCCCGCGCGCCGCATGGCCGGGATCGCGTGCTTGGCAACGAGGAACATCGTCTCGACGTTGATCTGCATCACCCGGCGCCATTCATCCTCGGCCAGGTCCACGACGGAGCCGCGGCTGCCGATGCCCACGTTGTTGTCGAGCAGGTCGAGGCGCCCGTAGCGCTCGACGGCCGTCTTCACGAGCGCCGCGCAGTCCGACGCGCGCGTGACGTCCACCTCGAGCGCCGTGCCCTGCCCGCCCGCGGACTCGATCATCTCGACGGTGCGCTGCGCGAGCTTGAGATCGCGATCGGCGACCACGACCTTCGCGCCGGCCTTCGCCAACAAGATCGCCGCCGCGCGCCCGTTGCCGATGCCGTCGGCGGCGGCGCCGCCACCGGTCACGATCGCCGCCTTGCCTTCGAGTCCCCAGCTGTCCGGAATGTCCATCGCGCGCCTCCTTGTCGTCGGCGGCGAGTAGGGTACACTGCCGCCACTTTGAGATTCCAGGGACGCATCGCGCTCATCACCGCCGGCGGTCGCGGCATCGGACGCGCGACGGCGGAGATCATGGGCGCCGATGGCGGTACGGTCGTGCTCGTCGATACCGACAAGGCCGCTCTCGACGAGACCGCGGGCGCGATCAAGAACGCCGGCGGCATGGCGCACACGTTGGTCGCGGATGCGCTCGACGCCGCGCAGGTCGACAGCGTCGTGCAGCGCACCGTGCAGGAGCACCGCCGCATCGACATTCTCGTGAACGCCGTCGGCGGCAGCACGATCATCGGCAAGCCCGCCGCGCCGATCGACGAGCTTGCGATCGGCGACTGGCACGGGCTCCTGCACTTCAACCTGACCGGCACGTTTTTGTTCTGCCACGCGGTCGTGCCGGTGATGAAGCGACAGGGCGGCGGCAAGATCGTCAACATTTCGTCGATCGCCGGCCGGGGCATCAGTCCAAGCAGCAGCACCGCCTACGCCACCGCCAAGGGCGGCATCATCGCGCTCACCCGCAAGCTCTCGCTCGAGCTCGGACCGTTCGGCATCAACGTCAACGCGATCGCGCCGAGCCTGACGCTGAGCCCGCGGCTGCGCCCGCGGTGGGACGGCATGTCGCCGATGGAACAAAAGACCGAAGTCGAGCGCGTGCCGCTGCGGCGCATCGCCGAGCCCGTCGACCAGGCGCGGGTGATCTGCTTTCTTGCCTCGCGCGACGCCGACTTCGTCACGGGCGTGACGATCGACGTCACGGGCGGTCAGTAGCCCTGTTCATCGTCGACTCGCAAGTTCACATCTGGGCCGCCGACAGCCCGCAACGGCCCTGGCCCGCCGGCCGCGGTGTCGAGGCTCAGAAGCCGTATCCCGTCACCAGGGACATGCTGCGCTTCGAAGTGGAGCTGGCGAAGGTCGACCGGATCGTCCTCGTGCCGCCGTCATGGGAAGGTGACCGCAACGATGTGGCGCTCGAAGCGGCGCGCCTGCATCCGGACATGTTCGCGGTGATGGGCCGGCTGAACCTCACCGATCGGGCGAGCCGTGCGCTCGTCCCGGACTGGAAGAAGCAGCCGGGGATGCTCGGCATGCGGTTCACGTTCCACAACGAGCACAACCGGCACTTTCTCACCGACGGCTCCGCGGACTGGTTGTGGCCGGCCGCGGAGAAGGCCGGCATCCCGATCATGGTGTTGGTCCCGGGCGCGCTCGACCACCTCGATCGCATCGCGGGCAAGCACCCCGGGCTCAAGCTCGTCATCGATCACTGCGGGCTGCAGATCCGTCAGAAGGCGCCGAGGGTCTTCGACGATCTCCCGGCCGTGTGCGCGCTGGCGCGGCATCGTAACGTGGCGGTGAAAGTGTCGGGCATGCCCGCGCTGTCCGCCCAGCCCTATCCCTTCCGCGACCTACACGATTCAATCCATCGCCTGGTTGACGCGTTCGGGCCCACGCGCTCGTTCTGGGGCACCGACCTCACGCGCATGCCGTGCTCGTATCGCGAGTGCATCGATCTGTTCACCAGGGAACAGCAGTCGTGGCTGAACGGTGAAGACCTCGACCGGGTGATGGGCGGCGCGGTGTGCGAGTGGCTCGGTTGGGCCCGTTAGCGTCGCGACGGTGAGAGATCCGGCGGCGGTCCGGGCACTGACGTTCGACTGCTACGGCACCCTCATCGACTGGGAGACGGGCATTCGCGGCTACCTGCGTCGGCTGCTCGACGCCAAGGGCGGTCAGCACGTCGGCATCGAGCGCTTCTATCACCACTGGTATCACGAGTGCGAGCTGCCCGTGATTGCCGGCCCCTTCATCGACTATCACGCCGTGCTGCAGACGAGCGTGCAGCAGGCGCTGCGCGACTTCGGCCTGGAGGTTCGGCCGGACGACGGCGCGGACTTCGGCGCGGACATGAAGACGTGGCGCCCCTTCGCCGATACCCATGCGGTCCTCACGCAGCTCGCGCGGAAATATCCGCTCTGCATCATCTCGAACACCACGCGCGACATCATCGAGCGGAGCATCGCGCTCATGGACGTGGAGTTCGCGCACGTCGTGACCGCGGAGGACGTCCGCGTCTACAAGCCCGATCGGCGCATCTTCGACGCCGCGCTGGCCCGGCTCGGCGCACCGGCCGGCCCGGCGGTCCTGCACGTCTTTCAGTCCACGATCGTCGACTTGCCCACGGCGGCGCGACTGGGGCTACAGACGGCGTGGATCAATCGACAGCATCACCAGCTGGAGGCGGGCCTGCCACGGCCGGATTCGATTTTCACCGACCTCACGCCGCTCACGAAAGCGCTTGGCGTGTGAGCGCGTCGGCGAAGGAGGAGACAGCAGCATGGCATTGATCAAGGTGAAGGACCTCGCGTACGGACGGCTGCGCTCGCCCGATCTCGACGCGGCCGAGCAGTTCCTGACCCACTTCGGTATGGTCCGCGCCGCGCGGACGCCGACGGCGCTGTACATGCGCGGCACGGACCCGACTCACCACGTGCATGTCACCGAGAAGGGCGATCCCGCGTTCGTGGGTCTCGCCTACTATGCCGCGAGCGAGGACGATCTGCGGCGCGTGGCCAAGGCTCCCGGTGCGTCGGACGTGGAGTCGATCGACGAACCCGGCGGCGGGCGTCGCGTCCGCCTGCGCGAGCCGAACGGCTATCAGATCGAGGTCGTCTACGGCATCGAGCGGCCGGCGCCGATCGCCGTGACGAGCCAGCACATGAACAGCGGCGCCGAGCCGCTGCGCCGCGCGGGAACGCTCATGCGGCTGCGCGAGTCCCCCTCGCCCATCAAGCGCATCGGCCACGGCGTGCTCGGCACGCCGAAGGTCAAGGAGACCGTGCAGTGGTTCCGCGACACGCTCGGCTTCATCTGCTCGGATGACATCTATGCCGGCGACACAGAAAACCTCATCGGCTCGTTCAACCGGTGCGACTGCGGCGACGAGTACGTCGACCACCACACGCTGTTCTGCGTGCGCAACGAGCGCGCGGGGCTGAATCACATGTCGTTCGAGGTGCCCGACGTCGACGCCGTCTTCAAGGACCACGAATATCTGACGAAGCTCGGCAAGTACGAACACATGTGGGGCGTGGGGCGCCATCTGCTCGGCAGCCAGGTGTACGACTACTGGGCAGATCCGTGGGGGCGCGTGCACGAGCGCTGGGCGGATACCGATCGGCTCAACGTCAAGAGCGGCGGCAATCTGCTCTCGGCGGAAGAAGGCTTCCGCAGCCAGTGGGGCGAGGACCCGCCGGCGAAGTTCCTCGGCCACGTGAGCCAGTAAGCGAGGAGGCGACATGGCGATCATCCGCATCTACACCGGTCCGGACGGCAAGTCGCATTTCGAAGAGATTCGGCCCACGCTCGAGCCGCGCGGCGATCAATCGGAAAGCGCCGAGCTGATTGCCGGCAGCGGCATCGTCATTCGCCGCTTCGAGGCCAAGCGCACGAACTCCTGGCATCATGCGCCGGGCCGCTACGCCGTCTTCACGCTCTCGGGCGCCGTCGACATCGAGATCGGCGACGGCACGGTGCGCCGCTTGGGATCGGGCGACATTCTGATCGCCGAGGACACCACGGGTCAGGGTCACATCACGCGCGAGGTCGGCCCCGAGCCGCGCGTGTCGGTGTTCGTCCCGCTCCCCACGGCCGCGTCGCGATGAGCGACGCGCTCGTCACCTACACGACCGACGGTCGCGTCGGCCTCGTCACCCTGAATCGAGGCGACAAGCTCAACGCCATCAGTCCCGAGCTGAAGAAAACGCTCATCGAACGGTTCCACGAGGCGGACGCGGACCCGGCCACGAGCGTCGTGGTCCTGCGCGCGGAGGGTCGCAGCTTCTCCGCCGGCTACGACATCTCACCCAGTCCGGCGCGCGCCGCCCGCAAGGGCAACGCGCTCGCCTGGCACACCTCGCTCACCGACGACGTGCGGCTCGAGCTGACGCCGTGGGACATGAAGAAGCCCGTGATCGCCTCCGTGCAGGGCCACTGTCTGGGTGGTGGGTGCGAGCTCGTGATGCTCTGTGACGTCACGATCGCGGCCGACGATGCGCAGTTCGGCGAGCCCGAGATCCGCTTCTCGAACGTCGGGCCCGCGCTCATCATGCCGTTCGTCATCGGGCTCAAGCGCGCGCGCGAGCTGCTCTACCTCGGCGATCCCATCGACGCGCGGACGGCGCAGGCCTGGGGCATGGTGAACCGCGTGGTTCCGCGCGCCGAGCTGTCCGCCGCAACGATGAAGGTCGCGCGGCGCATGGCGCTGATGGCGCCGGAAGCGCTGACGGCGACCAAGCTCGCGCTCCGCCGCGGCGCCGAGTGCGCGGGGCTGCGCAACGCGATCCACGCGGGGCTCGACGTGCTGGCGGGCCTCTACGCCGCGCGCACCGAGGTGGGCATGAAGTTCGACGAGATCCGCGAAAAGGACGGCCTCGGCGCGGCGCTGCGCTGGCGCGCCGCGCAGTTCGCCGAGTAGCGATGTCGCTGCTGCAGTCGCGCACGCGCCTGGCCGCGCACGGCTTCGGCAAGCCCGTGCGCCGCGTCGAGGACACGCGGCTGGTGACCGGGCGCGGAGTCTACAGCGACGATTTCAATCTGCCGGGCCAGGTGTACGCGGCATTCGTGCGCTCGCCGCACGCGCACGCGCGCATCGTCCGTCTGGACGCCGCGGCCGCGCTGAAGGTGCCGGGCGTCCTCACCGTCCTCACCGGCGCCGACGTGGCCGCCGACGGGTTGAAGCCGATTCCGCACCGCCCGGTGCCCGCGAACCCGTACGAGCCGCAGCTTCGCAATCGCGACGGCGCGCCGCATTTCGTGGCGCCGCATCCGCCGCTGCCCACCGACGGGCGCGTGCGGCTGGTCGGCGAGGCGGTGGCCATGGTGATTGCGGAGAGCGCGGCCGCCGCGCGCGACGGGGCCGACGCCGTCGACGTCGAATATGCGCCGCTGCCGGTCGTGACGCGGGTGCGGGAAGCGGCCGCACCGGGCGCCCCGCTGGTATGGGAGGATGCCGGCTCCAACGTCTGCGTCGACTCCGACACCGGCGAGGCGGCCGCGGCGGACGCCGCGTTCGCGCGTGCCGCGCACGTGGTGCGACTCGAGACGCAGGTGAACCGCGTGACGGGCGTGCCGATGGAGCCGCGCGCGGCCCTCGCGGTGTACGACGCCGAGCGCGGGCACTACACGCTCTACGCGGGCTCGGGCGGGGTGCAGCGCATCAAGCACGACCTGCTCGAGACGCTAAACGTGCCGCGCGAGTCGCTGCGCGTCATCGCGCGCGAGGTGGGCGGCAACTACGGCACCCGCAACGCGTGCTATCCCGAGTTCGCGCTCGTGCCGTGGGCGGCCCGGCGCGTCGGCCGCCCGGTCAAGTGGACGTGCGATCGCCGCGAGGCGTTCCTGACGGACTTTCAGGCGCGTGACTTGCTCTCGCAGATGGAGCTGGCGCTCGATACGGACGGGCGCTTTCTCGCGCTGCGCGGCACGCACACCAGCAACGTCGGCGGCCACGCCGTGTCGTTCATCCCGCTCGGCAAGGGCATCGGCGTGCTGCCGAGCCTCTACCACATCGCCGCCGGCCACGTGCGTGGGCGCGCCGTGCTGACGAACACGGCGCCGACCTATCCCTATCGCAGCGCGGGCCGGCCCGAAGTGATGTACGTGCTCGAGCGGCTCATCGACATCGCGGCGCGCCGGCACGGCTTCGACCGCGTCGAGCTGCGGCGGCGCAATCTCGTGCGTCCCGAGGCCATGCCGTATCGCAATGCGATGGGGCTCGTCTACGACAGCGGTGATTATCCGGCCGTGATGGAGCGCGCGGTCGCGCTCGCCGACTGGAAGGGGTTCGAAGCGCGCCGGGCGGAGGCGCGGCGCCGTGGCCGTTATCGCGGCATCGGGCTCGCGAACTATCTCGAGCTCAACACGGGCGCGCCCCGCGAGCGCGCGTTCATCACCGTACGGCCGGACGAACACATCGACGTCGTCGTCGGCACGCTGTCGTCCGGCCAGGGGCACGAGACGAGCTTCGCGCAGTGCATCGTCGAGTGGTTCGGCGTCGAGCTCTCGCAGGTCAGCATCATCACCGGCGACACGGACGTCGCCCCGGTGGGCGGCGGCTCACACTCGGGTCGCTCGATGCGCCAGGCCGGGGTCGTGATGGCCAAGGCCGGCGATCAGGTCGTCGAGCGCGGCGCGCGGATCGCGGCGTGGCTGCTCGAGGCGGCGGAGGCGGACGTGGAGTTCGTGCGCGGGCGGTTCGGCGTGCGGGGCACGGATCGTGCCGTCGGCCTGTTCGACGTCGCACGCGCCGCGCTGCGCGCCGATGTCCCCACCGAGCTCGGTGGCCCGCTCAACGGCGAGAGCGACGAGACGAACCCGGTGCCGTCGTTCCCGTACGGCTGCGCCGTGTGCGAGGTGGAGGTCGAGCCGGAGACCGGCGTGGTCGAGGTCGTGCGCTGGACGTGTGTCGACGACTGTGGGCGTGCCGTCAACCCCATGATCCTGCACGGCCAGACGCACGGCGGCATCGCGGCCGGCGTGGGCCAGGCGCTCTGGGAGGACTGCCACTACGCGAGCGACGGGCAGATGCTGGCCGCGACGTTCATGGACTACGCGATCCCGCGCGCCGACTCGCTGCCGAATTTCACGACCGAGATCAGCGAGGTGCCGTCGACCACGAATCCGCTCGGGCTGCGCGGCGGCGGCGAGGGCGGCACGACGCCCGCGCTGGCCGCGACGATCAACGCGGTCGTCGACGCGCTCGCCGAGCTCGGCGTCGAGCATCTGGAGATGCCGGCCACGCCAGAGCGCGTGTGGCGGGCGATGCAGGCCGCGCGCCGCGCTTGACGTCCCGCGGGCGCGGTGGTCTCATCAGCGCCACCGCGCCAGGCGCCACCGCATACAGGAGGTCCACATGCCCCGGACCTACAACGTCATCGACTCCGACGGTCACGTGCTCGAGCCTGTCGACATCTGGGACAAGTACATGGATCCCGCATTTCGGGACCGCGCTCCACGGATGATCGTCGACACCGACGGCAAGGAGCGTCTGCTCATCGAGGGCAAGGTCCTCGGGAGCAAAAAAGGCCTCGGCCTGCTCGGCGCCATCGGCGCGCGTCAGGGCGACGTCGCCGACGAGACGATGAAATACGTCGACGGGCGCAGGGGCGGCTTCGACCCGCATGCGCGCATCGTCGACCTCGACGCGGACGGGATCGACGCGGCCTTCCTCTATCCCAGCGTCGGCCTGTTCGCCGGCGCGATCCAGGATCCGGCGCTCGCGGCCGCGGTGTGCCGCGCCTACAACCGCTGGCTCGCAGACTACTGTCAGCCGTATCCCGATCGGCTGTTCGGCGTCGCCATGCTGCCGATGCAATCCATCGACGCGGCGATCGACGAGATGCGCTACTCGCGCAAGCGCCTCGGCATGCGCGGCGGCTTCCTGCGCCCCAATCCGTACAACGGACGGATGCTGCACCACCCGGATTACAAGCCGTTCTGGGAGGAAGTGCAGGAGCTCGATTTCTCCATCGGCCTGCACGAGGGCTCGACGGGCGGCATGCCGCAGGTGGGCGTCGATCGCTTCGAGACGCGGGGCGCGCGGCACATCATCTCGCACACGATGGAGATGATGCTGGCCGCCATGAGCGCCATCTGGGAGGGCGTGTGCGATCGCTACCCGCGCGTGCGCATCGCATTTCTCGAGTCGGGCGGCGGGTGGATCGCGCCGTGGCTCGATCGCATGGACCGGCATTTCGACGACAAGGGCTTCAACGACTCGGGGCTGTCGATGCGGCCGAGCGAGTTGTTCCAGCGCAACTGCTGGATCTCGTTTGAGCCCGTCGAGGGCAGCCTGAGCGTGCTGGCGGATTACATCGGCCCGAGCAAGATCCTGTGGGCCACCGACTATCCGCATCCGGACGGGTTCTTCCCCGGCGCGCCGAAGCTGATCGCCGATCGCCCCGAGCTCTCCGCGGAGACGAAGCGACAGATCCTTGCCGGCGGTGCCATGGGCTTCTACAAGCTCGATTAACCGCTGCAGGAGGCCACAGATGGCAAGCCTGAAGAACGTCGACGCGCTGTTCACCGAGGCGGTCGAGTCCCAGCGCATGCCCGGCATCGTCGCCATGGCCGCGACCGACCGCGGCGTGCTGTACGAAGGCGCGTTCGGCCGACGCGAGCTCGGCAACAACGCCGCCATGACGCTCGATACCGTCGTCTGGATCGCCTCCATGACGAAGGCCATCACGGCGGCGGCGGCGATGCAGCTGATCGAGCGTGGCAAGCTCGCGCTCGACGCACCGGCGAGCCAGCTCGTCCCGGCGCTCGGGAAAGCGCAGGTGCTCGAGGGATTCGACTCGTCGGGGCAGCCGCGGCTGCGCGCGCCGAAGCGCGCGATCACGCTGCGTCACCTGCTCACGCACACCGCCGGATTCGCGTACGAGATCTGGCGGCCCGAGATCGCGCAGTATCAGACGGCGACGAATACGCCGGGGATCACCACGTGCACGAACGCCGCGCTCACCACGCCGCTCGTGTTCGATCCCGGCGAGCAGTGGGAGTACGGAATCAACATCGACTTCGTCGGCAAGATCGTCGAGGCCGTGTCCGGCCAGCGCCTCGATGCGTACCTGCAGCAGAACATCCTCGGCCCGCTCGGCATGAAGGACACGTCGTTCAAGCTCTCGCCCTCGCAGCGTGCGCGACTGGCCACCGTCCACCAGCGCGACGACAAGGGCGCGTTGGCGCCGATCGAGTTCGCGCTGCCCGAGGAGCCGGAGTTTCTGATGGGCGGGGGTGGTCTCAACGGCACCGCACCGGACTACCTCGCCTTCGCGCAGATGATCATGCACGGCGGCCGATTCAACGACGCCCAGGTGCTCCGGCCCGAGACCGTCGAGCAGATGGCGCAGAACCACATCGGCGCCCTCGAGGCCGGCGTGATGAGGACGGCGATCCCTGCACTCTCGAACGACGTCGAGCTGTTTCCGGGCATCTCGACAAAGTGGGGTCTCAGCTTCGCGATCAACATGGCGCAGACGCCGACCGGGCGCTCCGCCGGAAGCCTGGCGTGGGCGGGGCTCGCCAATACGTACTTCTGGATCGACCGGACGAAGCGCGTGTGCGGGGTGTTCCTGTCGCAGGTGCTGCCGTTCTACGACGACACCGCGATCGACCTGCTCACGAAGTTCGAGACGGAGGTGTACCGGGCGCTCTAATCGTACTTGGGCGGCCGCTTCTCGCGGAACGCCGCGACGCCTTCGGCGAAGTGCGTGCTGGCGCGCACGCGGTCGCCGAGCTGCTGGTCCAGCGCTTCGCGTGCGCGCGCGTGGTCGGCGACCGTCGCGCTGATCTGGCGCTTCACCGCCTGCACCGCCGACGGACTATTGGCGGCAATGCGCTCGGCCGTCTCGAGTGCCCATGGCATCAATCGCTCGGCGGGCACGACGCGGTTGACGAGATCGATGCGCACGGCTTCCTGCGTAGCCGATCTGCTGCATGAGCTTGATCGTCGCGCCGCCGAACGGATACACGGACCACTTCACCTCGGGCAAGCCGAACCGCGCGTGTGGCGCCGCCGCGCGCACGTCCGTGGCGAGCAGCAGCTCGACGCCGCCGCCGGCGCAGTCGCCGTTGACCGCGGCGACGATCGGCTTGCTGAACTCATCGAGCTTGAGCAGCGCGTGACTCACGACGCGCGCGGTCTCGGCCGGCGCGGACAGATCGCCGCTCATATCGGCGCCCGCGCAGAACGCGCGCGTGCCCGCGCCGGTGAGCACGATGCAGCGGCACGGCCCCCGCTCGAGCTCGTCCCAGAGCCGCCCCAGCTCGACCATCATCCCGCGCGACAGCGCGTTCATGCGCGGCTGGTTGTCGAGCGTCAGCACGACGACGTGCGGCCCATGTGGCGTCACGCGAATCTCCATGGTCATCGCCCGTCGGGCACGATCACGATCTTGCCGTACGCCGTGCGATCGGTGAGCAGCCGGATCGCCTCCACGGTGCGGTCGAGCGGCAGCCGGTGGCTCACGAGCGGCCGCACCTTGCCCTCGCCGTACCAGCGCAGCAGCTCCTCGACGGAGCGCCGCAGCTTGTCCGGCGCGTGCCAGCGGAAATACCGCAGCGACGAGCCGAGCGCGGCACGATGCTTGACGAGCAACCGGTTCGCCGGGATCTGCTGGACGCCTCCGACGAAGCCGACCAGCAAGATCCGGCCGCCCCACCCGAGCGCGGACAGGGCGGCGTCGAACAGCGGGCCGCCGATGGGATCGAAGCAGACGTCCGCGCCCTTGCCGTCGGTCAGCGCGAGCACGCGCTCGGTCAGATTCTCGGTCGCGTAGTTCACCGTCGCGTCCGCGCCGCGCTCGCGCGCGACGGCGAGCTTTTCTGCCGAGCTGGCGCCCGCGATCACGCGCGCGCCCATCGCCTTGCCGATCTCCACCGCCGTCAGCCCGACACCGCCGGCCGCGCCGAGCACCAGCAGCGTCTCGCCGGGCTCGAGCCGCCCCTGCCAGCGAATGGCCACGTGACTGGAGATGTAGGCGATCGGAAACGCGCCGGCCTCGTCGAACGGCATCCCATCGGGAATCGCGAACGTCTCGACCTCGTCGGCCACCGCGCGCTGCGCGAAGCCGCCGTACGCAAGAATCGCCATGACGCGATCACCGGGCGTGAAGCGCGTGACGCCGTCGCCGCACGCCGCCACCACGCCGGCCGCTTCGAGGCCCGGACTGAACGGCAGCGGCGGCTTGGTCTGGTAGCGTCCGGCGACCATGATCGCGTCGGCGTAGTTCACGCCGCTCGCCCGGACGTCGATCACGAGCTGGCCGCGCGCCGGTGTCGGCGCGGCCACGTCGTCGACAGTCAGCGTGTCGACCTCGCCCCAGGCGCGACAGATTACGGCGCGCACGAGCGTTCGATCTCCTCGCGCAGCCGCGGCTTCTGCACCTTGCCCGTCGCGGTGCGGGGAAATTCGTCGGCCTTCCTGAAGACGATGCGCCCCGGCACCTTGTAGCTGGCGAGCCGCGCGCGGCAGAACGCCGTGAGCGCCTCGACGGTCGCCGTCGTGCCGGGGTGCAGCTCGACCGCCGCCGCCGCAATCTCGCCCTTGGCGCGATCGGTGAGCCCGACGACATACGCCTGCTTCACCGCCGGGTGCGAGAGGAGAACGCTCTCGACCTCCAGCGGCGCGACGTTGATGCCGCCCGTCTTGATCATCTCCTTGAGCCGCCCGCGAAAGCGCACGCGGCCATCGTCACCGAGCGTGCCGAGATCGCCCGTGACGAAGAATCCGTCGCCGTCGAACGCCGCGCGAGTCTGCTCGGGCTCGCGATAGTAGCCCGGCGTCACCCACCCTTTGACGCGAAGCTCGCCCACGGCGCCGCGCGGCAGCACGCCACCGCTCTCGGGGTCGACGACGCGGAGCTGCATCCCCGGAAGCGGCAGCCCCTGGGTCGTCAGTCGCAGCTCGAGCGGATCATCCGCGTCGGTCACCGCGCAGTTGCCGTACGTTTCGGTCGCGCCGTACACGTTGCAGAGCTCGCGCGCGTTCACGGCCTCCATCGTCATCGCGATGTCCTCGGGCAACCCGATGGTGAGCCCGGTCCGCATCGAGGCGAGCGCGCGCCGCGAACGATCCGGGTGCTCGAGCATCGCGCGCGCCATGTTTGCCATGCCGTAGTAGACGCTGCAGCGCTCGCCGTCGAGCAGCCGCAGCGCCTCGCCAGGCTCGAAGCTCTCCTGCAGAACCACGGTGCCGCCGTGAGTCCAGATCGCGGGCAGCGCGTTCGCAGAGCCGAACGACCAGAACAGCGGCACGGCGAGCCAGAGGCGATCGGCGCTGCCGAGGTGTTGCCGCTCGCCGATCTCGAAGCCGTTGGCGATGACGCCACCATGTCCCAGCTGCACGCCTTTCGGCGCGGCCGTCGATCCCGACGTGTAGAGGACGAAGCACACATCGGCCGCGGTCACCGCGGCCTGCGCGCTCGACAGCGCCGCGGCGCGCACGTCAGCCGCGCGCGCGAACACATCCGCCCAGGCGAGCACGCCGTCGTGACGGCGCTCGTCGATGGTGACGACGGCCCGCAGCTCCGGCCACCGGTCGCTGCGCGTCCCGCCGGGCGCGCCGGCCGCGAGCTCGGGGCAAACCTCGTAGATCGCGTTCAGATAATCGTGACCGCGGAATGACGCCATCGTGACGATCACGCGCGGCCGTGCGTGCTCGAGCGTCCACGCGAGCTCGCGCGGGGTTGAGAACGTGCTGATCGCCACCGTCACGGCGCCGAGCTTCGCGGCGGCGACGGCGGTGATCAGCCACTCGGGGCGATTGGGCAGGAGCACCGCGACGCGATCGTTCTTGCCGACGCCGAGTGCCAGCAGCGCGCGGGCCAGCGTGTCGGCACGCTCGCGCAGTGCCGCGAACGTCAGTCGATCACCGCGAAAGACGATGGCCTCGGCGGTCGGCCGGAGCGTCGCCATCTCGTCGATGAGCGCGCCCAGGCTCCGACTCTGCGGCGGCACGCCTCAGCGCCCGATGAATCGTGGCGTCCGTCCCTCACGGTGGGCCGTCGCGCCCTCGTCCACGTCGTGGCTGCGTTCGAGCGCATACCGCAGCGTGTCGGACAGCGAGCGCGCCTCGCCGAACCCGGACAGCATGCGCGTGTTCACGATGCGCTTGGCGCCGCGCGTGGCGAGGGGTCCGCTCGCGGCGATGCGCGCGGCGAGCGCACGCGCTTCGTGCATGAGACGCTCACCTGGATAGACGGCGAGCACCATACCCAGACGCTCGAGCTCCGCGGCATCGAGCTCGCGTCCGGTGCAGATGATCTCCAGCGCGCGCGCACGGCCGACGAGCATCGGCAGGCGCACGGGGCCGCCCGCGCCCGGAAAGCCGCCCCACAGCGCCTCCGGCAGGGCGAACGTCGCGTGCGATGCCGCGAGACGGATGTCGCAGGCCAGCAACAGCTCGGCCGCGCCCGCGCGCGCCGCGCCGTTGAGCGCGGCGATGACGATCTGCGGCAGGGCTTCCAGCGCGTCGTACACGCGATTGGCGGTTCGCACGAGCTCGAGCACCTGCTCCTTGCTGTAGGTGGCCCGCACGACCGGGCTCAGGATCCCCATCGAGAAGAACTGCGACCCCGCCCCCGTGAGCACGAGCACCTGCGTCTCCTCGTCCCCCGCCAGCGTGCGGACGATGTCCTCCAGGCCGAGCAGGACCTCGCGCGTGAAACGATTCTGATCCGACGGGCGATCGATCGTGACGACCGCCACGCGGCCGTCGCGCTGGAGCGTGACGTCGCCGCCCACGTCAGCGCTTGATCTCGAACGTCTTCACGTACACGCCCGGGGAGCCGGGGGCGTGGCGCATGTGCTGGCGCATCCGCTCGGAGGCAGCCACGGCGTTACGCTGCGCGTCCCACTCGCGACTCTCGGACACACGCGGGTGCTCGAATTCGTAGAACGTCAGGTACGTGGGCGTGCCGACGACGGCACGATACCGGCGGCCGCGGATCACACCAGGCACCTTCTCGTAGTTGGGCACGTAAATCGTGTTGTACCAGTCGTTGAACTCGCGGTCGACCTCGGCCGGCACGTCCATCCGCCCGAGCTGAAGCGCCGGCGCCATGCCGCTCGCCGCCATCGATGGCGTCACCGTGCGCGGATGGATCATCGTGTACACGTTCCGGATGAAGCTCGTGGCGATGGCCTGCGGGCCGGCCCGCTGCGTCCACGGCGTCGGATTGTCGGCGACCTTCTTGTACGCGGCGCTTTCGAGGACGGCCGGGCTTTCCAGCTCGTACACGGCGAGATGCTTGGGCCCGCCCTTGGCGGCCTCATAGCGCGCGCCGTTCAAGAACCCGGGGATCGCGAGTCGTTCGGCGAGATGCTCCTCGTTGTACCAGCGGTTGAACTCGCCTTCCTTGTCCGCCGGCACGTCCGCCCACACCATCAGGAGTCCGGTTCCCTTTTTCGCCGTCATATGGATGCGCCCCTTTCGGGGCGCATCGTAGATCACGGCGGGGGCGAGTGCCAGCGGTTGGCCGGCGATGAACCGTTACACCATCGGCTCAGCGCGTCTCCGTCTCCAGGTGGTGGCCCGGGCCCATCACGGGTGACGTGCACGTGGCCGGGCTGCAGTCGGCAATGCCGGCTGCGGCGACCGCCGGTACACCGGCGAACGCCATGATCAGGAGCGCGGCGCCGAACCACCTCGCCGTCTCGAGCTTCGGGGTCGCCTTGGTTGTCATCACCCTACCTCCCAGCGGAGTTTGGTAGGTGCTATGTACACGCCGCGTGCCAAACGGCGCGGCCAACGCAGCCGCGAAAATCCCACGATTTGGGCCAGCCGCACGTGGGCGCGTGGTACGAGGCGGGCACGTTGCCCGATCGGCTCGGGCAGCCGCCCACGGCACGTCCGGAAACGGTCGCGGCCGGGTGTTATAGTCGCGGCCATCGCTCGTCGCTTTCGTCCCACTGAACGGAGGAGATGCTGAGCGGCGGTGCGGTCCTGACCAACACACCCGTGAGCTGGCAGCGCAACGTGTGGGCGCTGACCCTCACCGTGTTCGTGGCGTTCGTGGGCTTTCAGTTCTTCTCGCCGTTCTTGCCCCTCTACATCCGCGAGCTCGGCGTCGCGGATCCCCGGCACGTCGCGCTGTGGTCCGGCGTTCTCGCCGCCGTGACGCCCGCGGTGTCGGGGCTGCTCGGACCACTCGTCGGACGCCTGGCCGATCGGTTCGGCCGCAAGCTCATGCTGATTCGCTCACTGGGCGGCTTCGTCGTCGTCATTGCGGCCATGGGGCTCGTCACGTCCGTGCAGCAGCTGCTCGCCGCGCGGCTCATTCAGGGTCTGTTCGCCGGATTCACGCCGATGGCGATGGCGCTGGCCAGCGTGTCGGCGCCGGCCGAGCGCGTCCCCGCGGTCATCGCGATGCTGCAGTCCGCGCAGCTGCTGAGCAACGCCGTCGGCCCCGCCGCCGGCGGCTATGTCGCATCGCACTTCGGGATCCGCTATGCGTTCTTCGTGACGGCTGGTATGTGCGGGCTCGCGCTGATCGCTCTCATCGCCCTCTTCCGCGAGATCGCGCCGCCGCGGGCGCGCACCGCCGCGCCGGCACTGCGCATGCGCGACGTGATCCGCCACCCGAACTTTCGGCTCGTGGTCGCGCTGCTCCTCATCGCGCAGTTCCTCGATCGCGGCCTCGCGCTGCTGATCCCGCTGCAGGTCAATCAGCTTGCGGACGCCGGCGCGGTCGCCGCGATCTCCGGCACGATCATCTCCGTGGCCGCGATCGCGGCGACCGTCTCCTCGAACGCCGTGGCACGTCTCACGCGCGGGATGCCGGCCGCACAGCTGCTGATGCTGGCGCTGCTCGTCGGCGGTCCGCTCTGCGCGGCGATGGGGTTTTCGCGAAGCTGGCCGGTGCTGCTCGCGCTGCGCACGCTGACCGGTCTGTGCCTGGGCGGCGCGATCACGCTCGCCTACACGCTCGGTGCGGAGATCGTCCCGAGCGAGCATCGGGGCGCCGCCTTTGGGTGGCTGGCGTTCGGGCTGCAGTTCGGCACGGCCGCGAGCCCGCTCGTCACAGGCGCACTCGCGGCCGTCAGTCTGCCCGGCGCATATCTCTTCGACGCCGTCCTGGCGTGGCTGGCTGCCGCGCTGCTCGCGTTCGGCGGCCGGCGTCTGCGAAGCCGTCGCGAGCGGCCGGACCCGACTTCCTGACGCCGTCGCGCCTCGATCCGTCCGGGTAACCAGACCACCGGAAGGTGCAATTCTTTCGCATCGACGCGCGATAGTTACTGGCCCATCCGACGGGAATCCAGGACGAAACATCGGCGAACCGCGACTTGTACGCGTGGCACCCCCGCTGCACAGGGCTCCCAACCGCGCAGCACGCGCGCACAAGTGCGACGATTTCTCGAGGGGGACGGGATGATTGCTTTCCGGAAACGCTTTACGATTTGCGGTCGACGCGGCTTCACTCTGATCGAGCTGATGATCGTGGTGGCGATCATCGGCATTCTGTCCGCGATTGCGATCCCGCTGTATGGCAGCGTCCTGATGCGTGCTCGTATTGCGAAAGCGCAGGCCGACGTTCGTTCGCTCGCGTCCGCCGTCTCGATCTACGGCGCTCACATGGGTGTGCTGCCGGCCAGTCTGGATGACCTCACCAGCCAGGTGACGAACCCGCAAAACCAGGTCGGCGGGCCGTTCATGGCGTCGGTCCCGACGCCACCGTCGGGCTGGTCGACCTCGTATGGTTACGCCGCCACCACCAGCACCGGCGTGTTCACGATCACGGCCAACGGCGATAGCACGACCGTTCGCCAGCCGTAGAGCGATCGCGTACTGAAAGGCGTCGGCGAAGGCGCACCGCCTTCCCCGACGTCGCGCGTTTCGGTCAGCGAAGGCCGGCGTCGCGCAGACGCGGGAAGACGACGTCGCGAAACGCGGTGATCTCGGGCTCGGGCAAGCCGAACGTGAGCAGCGGCATCAGATAGAGATTGCGCACTCCGAGCTTGGTCATCTCGACGATCCGCGCGGCGCAGTCCGCCGGCGTGCCGACGAGGCCCATCGCGTCGCACAGCTGCGCGACGGCGTCGTCGGGAACGAACGACGTCGCGGCAATCGCCGCTTCCCAGTCGTGCGCGTGGGAGAGATCGGGATAGATCTTCCAGACCGCGTCGGGAATCTCGAGCTTGGGCAACCGCAGTCCGGCCGGCTCGATCCAGTGACCGCCCCAGCGGAGCACGCCCCAGTGCACGGCCGTCGGTCGTGCGAGGCGTCGCGCCTCGGCCGTCGTGGCTGCCGTGCCGACGCGCACCGCCCACGTGATCTCGAGATCGTCGAGGCGCCGTCCGGCGCGCTTGGCGCCGCGCTCGAGATGCTCGAGCGCGCGCTCGACGATACCGCGATTGAAACCGACGAGCAGCAACGCCCCATCGGCGATCTCTCCGGCCAGCTCGATTGCTTTCGGTCCCGACGCCGCCATGATGACCGGAATCCGGCGCCCGGAGGCGTAGCCCAGGCGTCCCGGCGTGCCGTTGAAGTCGGCCGATTCGCCGCCCAGCAGCGCGCGCACGGTCTCGATGCACCCGCGCATCTCCGCGAGCGTCGCGGGCTTACGGCCGATCGTGCTCGCGGAGGTGTAGCCGGTGCCCATGACGAATTTCACGCGGCCGGGCGCCATCTCTTCGACCGTCGCGATCGCGCTCGCCAGCACCGACGGATGACGCGTGAACGGGTTGGTCACCGCGGGGAACAACGTCAGCCGCGTCGTGCTCGTCGCGGCCTGGCCCAGGATCACGAAGGTGTCGCGCGAGAGCATCTGGCTGTCGAGGATCCCCGCCCCCTCGAAGCCGGCCGCCTCGATCGATTGCAGCAGCCGCATGAGCTCGGGCATCGCCGCCGTGCCGGGAACACGCAGCGAGACGCGGACAGGCTCGTCCATCGCGCGCCATGGTATACCCATACGCCATGACCACGCCGATGCGGTTCGGAACGTTTTTCTTCTTCCAGGCGGTCCCGTGGCTGCGCCACGACGAGGTCGTCCACCGCGAGCTCGAGCAGATGGAGTGGACCGAGGAGCTCGGCTTCGATCAGATCTGGCTGACGGAGCATCACTTCATCGATTACGGGCTGGCCGTCGATCCCGGCACGCTGGCCGCGGTGGCGGCCTCGCGCACACAGCGCGTACGCATCGGGCTCGCCGCGGCGATTCTGCCCTTTCACCACCCGCTCCGCCTCGCCGAGCAGACGGCGCTCGTCGACATCGTCTCGCGCGGGCGGCTCGAGGTCGGCTTCGGCCGCGGCAACCGCCCCGCGGAGTTTCGCGGCTACAACGTGCCGCAGCAGGAGAACCGCGACCGATTCGAAGAGGCCGTCGAGATCATCACGCAGGCGTGGACCGAGACGGAGCCGTTTTCGTACGAGGGGCGCTTCTTCACCGTGCGCAACACGCGCGTGATGCCGAAACCATTCCAGAAACCGCATCCGCCGGTGTACCAGGTGTGCGGCAGCAAGGAGAGCATCGAGGGCACGGCCGCGCGCGGGTGGCCCATGTTGAACTCCGTGCTGCGCGGCAACGCCGAGCAGCAGCTGCTCACGAACCGCGAGGCGTACGTGGCGGCCGCGCGGAAGGCGGGACGGTCCGAGGATGACATCGCCGGTCTCCTCACGCGGTGGGGCGTGTCGCGTCAGATCTACGTGGCGCCCACGGACGCGCAGGCGCTGGCCGAATCCAAGGACGCGGAGCTCTGGTACCAGGAATCGTTCCGCCGCTTCGTGATTCCAGACCGCATCGAGGAAGCGCATCCGAGCCTGCAGCCGCACTTCCGCCAGCTCGCGGAGCGGCTGGCGAAGGTGAACTGGGAGGACCTCGTGCGCGAGACGGTCGCCTTCGGCTCACCCGACACGGTCGCCCGCAAGATCGAGGCGATGCGCGCAACCGGGGTCGGTCACGTCCTCTGCTGGATGAATTTCGGCGGCTTGCCGCAAGACAAGATTCGCCGCTCGATGGAGCTGTTCGCGCGCGAGGTGATGCCGCACTTTCGGCGCTGACAACGCGACGACGCCGCCGAGCGTGATCATCAGAACCGTGGCCGGCGCTGGCACCGCCGCCGATCCCGGAATGGCCGCGATCACGGCGAAGAAGACAACGGCGACGACGACTCGACGCATGACAACCAGAATCGACATCCTTGAATCTCCAGTCTCCCTCGCGTGGACGGGCGACCGCTGTTGCTACTCCGCCAGCCAGTAGTGCTACAGCGTGTAGAAGTAATGCACCTCCTCGCCGAGCAGTCGGTGCCGGTCCTTACAGCCCCGGTCCTCCGGGCCGCTTCTGATCATTGGTGCGCCCGGAATGGGTCCAGGCCGCGGCGTTACTCCGCGAGCCACACCGTGTCCAGCTGCTGATTCAAAAAGTGGCTGGGCGTGATCGTCCACCCGCGCACCCTGGCGCTGTGGGCGACGATGCGATGCCACTGGAGCGTGAACAGATAGTGGACCTCGTCGTCGAGTAACCGCTTCTCGAACGCGCGGAGGTAGCGCTTGCGCTCCTCGGCGTCCACGGCGCGCGACTGCTTCAGGTACAGATCGTCGAGCACCGCGTCCTTGTAGCGGCTGTAGTTGTTGTCGGAGATGCCTGCGGACTGAAACTTCTGGATGTTGAAGTCCGGCTCCACCACGAAGCCGCACTGGGCGTCGCTAGCCACCTCGAAGTCGCCGCGCCGGAGATGCGAGATGTGGGCGGACGCTTCGACGGTCTCCATCCGGACGTTCAGGCCGATCTGCTTCCACTGGTCGATGAGCCAGATCGCGATCGGCTCGTACGGCTGCGGGATGCCGCGGTTTTTGAAGGTGAACGCGAAGCCCTCCGGCACGCCGGCTTCACGCAGCAGCCGGCGAGCCTCGGCGCGCGCCGCCTTGATGTCGCGCCCGTAGCCCGCGAGCTTCTCGAGCTCCGCGGGCGGCGTGGCCCACGGTGTCCCCGGCACCTGGATTCCACCGACCTCCTTGACCACGGTGATGCGCGAGAGGCTCTTCGACGCCTCCCAGCGGTCGAGGGCCAGCGTCAGCGCGCGCCGCACGCGTTTGTCGTCGAACGGCTTACGCTCGTGGTTCAGCGTAACGAGCTGCCCGCAGTCCCACGGGCTCTCCTGCACCGTTATCCTCGGCCCGAGCGACGCGACGAGCGCGTCGCGGTCGGCCGGGCTGACGCTGCGGAACTGGATGTGAGCACGCTCGCCGCGGAGCGCTGCGACCTGCGCGGACGACGAGGAGATGAAGAGCGCGCGGTAGCCGTCGAGATAGGGGCGGCCCTTGTCCCAGTAATCGGAATTCTTCTTGCCCATCCAGTGCGAGCCCTTCACGTGCTCGACGAACTTGAATGGACCGGTGCCCATCACGTTCGTCTCGTACCAGCGGACGTCCTTGGCGAGGATGTCGGCCTTGTAGATCCAGTTGTATGGCGAGGCCAGGTTGGTCAGGAACGAGGCCTGGGGCCACTTGAGGCGGAACACCACCGTGTACGGATCGGGCGCTTCGATGACCTCGATCGCCGTGTACGCGCCCTTGCGCATCGAGACGACGCTCGCCGGCGGGAAGGCGATTTTCTCGTAGCTGGCCTTGACGTCACGCGACGTCATCGGGCTGCCGTCGTGGAACCGCACGCCCTGCCGCAGCCGGAGCGTGTAGACGAGGCCGTCGGCCGATGTCGTCCACGACTCTGCCACATCGGGCACGACTCGGGTCCCGGTGCGATCGGTGGGATCGATTCGCAGCAGCGTGTTGTAGTGCGGCGCGAGCGGATGCACCACGCCGAACGTACCCTCGCGGTGCCCGTCGTAGGAGGGTGGCTCGGACGGGACGACGAAGATGAGCTCGCCGCCCGAGCGCGGACGTTCCTGGGCAGCGGCCGGCGAGACCAGCGCGAGTGAGACGAGCGCGAGGGCGATCGGAATGCGCATAGGCCTACTCCGCCAGCCAGAGCGTGTCGAGCTGGCCATTGAGGAAGTGGCTCGGTGTGATGGTGAAGCCACGCACGCGCGCGTGGTGCGGCACGATGCGGTGCCACCAGAGCGTCGGGATCACGTGCGCCTGCTCGTCGAGCAGGCGTTTCTCGAACTCGCGCACGAGCCGGCGCCGCTCGTCGACGTCGCGCGCGCGCGCTTGCCCGTCATAGAGCGCGTCGAGGGTGCGGTCGGTGTAGCGTCCGTACGAGGCGTCCGTACGATCGGCCGACAGGAACTTGTAGAGGTCGAGGTCGGGCTCGACGATGTAGCCGCACTGGCCGTCCATGCTCACGTCGAAGTCGCCGGTGCGCAGCGCGTTGAACCACGCGGCGCTCTCGAGGACCCGCACGGTGGCGTTGAGCCCGACCTTCCTCCATTGATCCACGAGCCAGATGGCCAGCGGCTCAAACGGCTCCGGCAGGTTGCGGTTGTTGAACACGAACGAAAACCCGTCCGGCACGCCGGCCTCGCGCAGCAGCCGCCGCGCCTCGGCGCGGGCGGCCTCGATGTCGCGGCCGAACCCGGCGATCCGGGTGAGCTCACCGTCGCTGGCCGCGTAGGTCGTGCCGGGGACCTGGACGCCGCCGACCTCCTTGAGGATGGTGATGCGCGACAGCGCCTTCGATCCGTTCCACCGATCGACGGCCAGCGTGAGCGCACGCCGCACGCGGGCGTCATCCCACGGCTTCTTCTCGTGGTGCGGCACGACCCACAGCGCGCAGTCCCACGCGCTCTCCTTGACGGTGATCTTGGAGCCGAGCGCGGCCACCAGCACGTCGCGCGCCGACGGGTTGAAGGCGCGGAATTCGATCAGCGCGCGCTCGCCGCGCACGGCCGCGATGCGCGCGGCCGTGTTCGGAATGAAGATCGCGCGGTACCCATCGAGATAAGGCCGGCCGCGATCCCAGTAGTCGGCGAACTTCTTACCGACCCAGTGCGAGCCCTTCACGTGCTCCACGAACGTGAACGGTCCCGTGCCGAGGATGTTCTTCTCGTACCAGTGCGGATCCTTCGCCAGAATGTCGGCGCGGTAGATCCAGTTCCACGGCGACGCCAGGCCGGACAGAAATCCGGCCGACGGATGCTTGAGCCGGAAGATGACGGTTTCGGCATCGGGCGCCTCGATCGCCTCGACGACGGCGTACTGACCCTTACGCGGGCTGCTCACGCCTGGCGGCGGCGTGATGATCTTGTCGTACGTCGCCTTCACATCCCGCGCCGTCAGTGTGACGCCATCGTGAAACTTCACGCCGCGGCGGATCTTGAACGTATAGGTCAGGCCGTCCTTGGCGGTCGTCCAGCTCTCGGCGATGTCGCCGATGATCTTTGTCCCCGTGGCGTCGGTGGGGTCGACCCGCAGGAGCGTGCTGTAGTGCGGCGCGGTCGGATGGATGAGGCCGAACGTCTCTTCGCGGTGCGCGTCGTACGATGGGCTCTCGGAGCCGACGACGAAGACCAGCTCGCCGCCGGAGCGCGGAGCTTGTGCGTGGGCGGGCGCGGCGAGCGCCAGGCTGAGGGCCGTAGTCAGGACGAGACGTGCACGCATAGCGGCCTCCTCGTCGAAAACGGGTGCCTGAGTCTAGTACGCGCGTCCAACCTGTGCTCAGCTATCGCCATGACGCCGACCATCGTGCAAGGCCCGATTCCGCCGCTCGCCGCCAATGCCACCTGGCCCAACGTGCTCCACACGCGCCTCGCCGACGTGATGGCGCAGATGAAGCCACCGCCCTGGTCGAAGCGCATCATCGCCGACGAGCGGCAGCTCGTGACACTCATCGCCAGCCCGCCCGGGGGCGGCAACCGGCCGCACTGGCACAGCGACTTCGACGAGTGGTGGGTGGTGCTCGCGGGCACGCTGCAGTGGGAGCTGACCGGCGGGACGCTCGTGCGCGCGAGCAAGGACGACATCGTGTGGGTGCCACGCGGTACGGTGCATCACATCGTCAACGTCGGCGACGACGTGTCGCTGCGGCTGGCCGTCGCCATGCCGCCGGCCATGCACTACTTCCATCCGTGCGAGCAGTGCGGCTTCACCGACGACGGCCCGCCGGAGTGGACGGCGTGAGCGCAGATGGCCGCCCCGCGGCGTGCGGCGTGAGCGCATCGTGAAGGTCGACCTCCCGTACGCCGACGGCGTTCTGACAGCCACGCTGCCGCCCGGCACGCGACGGCTGTCGAGCGACGCCGTCGCCCCGCTCACGCCACTTGCCGATCTGAACCGCGCGGTGCGCGACGCGCTCGCCGCCCCGCGTGGCCTGCCGCGCATCCGCGATCTCGTCAGACCGGGCGCGCGCGTCACGATCGCGTTCGACGATCACACCACCGGATCGTTCGGGCCGATCCGCCCGGTGGCCATCCGTGCCGTGCTCGACGAGCTCGCGACGGCCGGCGTGTCGCGCTCGCAGGTACATCTCGTCTGCGCCAACGCGCTGCACCGAATGTGTCGGCCGGCCGAGCTCGAACGGCTCCTCGACCCTGCCCTCGTCGCGGAGTTCGGTACGCGGCTGTCGTGTCACGACGCCGAGGATCCCGAGCAGATCGCGGACCTCGGCGAGACGCCGGAACACGCCTATCCCGTGCAGATCAGCCGGCTCGTGACGGATGCCGACCTCACCGTGTACGTGAACACGAACTACATTCGCGGCTTCACCGGCGGGTGGAAGTCCGTGTGTGTCGGTCTCTCGACGTGGCGGTCGATCCGCGTGACGCACGATCCGGACGGCATGTCGATGTCGCTGCACCGCAACCGGATGCACGCCGTGCTGGACGAGATGGGCCATCATCTGCAGGCGAGGCTGGGTCGGCGCGTGTTCAAGCTCGACACGGTGCTCGCCGATCCGTTCCATGCGGCGCGCGTCTTCGCCGGCGGCGTGGACGAGACGCGCGCGG
>Ga0310810_10000344_pt1 | contig 48676 bp, 40 predicted proteins | sample NCmetagenome_FD_207641 | JGI IMG/M metagenome (GOLD analysis project Ga0310810, IMG submission 207641) | Soil microbial communities from experimental microcosm in Duke University, North Carolina, United States - NC | ecosystem: Engineered > Artificial ecosystem > Soil microcosm > Unclassified ...
TAAAAGCTATCGCCCCGCTCGCGACCGTGGTGTTGGCATTGGTCTCATTGCTTTTGGGCTGGATCCTTTGGTCGCGAACTTCGCAAATACAGCGCGTATTCCTGGCGCTCGGTATTCTCTTGGCGGCTGGCTCGGCGGTGATGTCGCGCCTCAACTACTTTGAGTGGATGTTTCATCCCATCCAGACGCCAGGATTTCTATCCGCGCAAAATGCCAAGCTCGATCCCGGCGAAATGATCATGGCTGTTCGTTTCGGCAATGACGCTCGCGCGTACCCGATCGTCCAAATGGCTTACCACCATGTATTCAACGACGAAGTGGGCGGAATACCAATCGTGGTCACGTATTGAACGCTCTGTCACACCGGTCTGGTGTGGAAAAGTACGATGCAGAATCGTGTACTGCATTTCTATCTCGCGGGCATCAACAACCAGAATTTCCTGATGCGCGACCGCGAGACGGGAACTTGGTGGCAGCAGGTCAGCGGACTCGCCCTCTTCGGGCCTTTACAAGGCGCCCGTTTGGAACGTGTGGTCAACGACGAAATCACATTCGCTAGTTGGAAATCAGAATTTCCTGCCGGACAGGTTCTGGCGCCGATCGCGAAGTTTTCGGACAAGTACGAGAAAGACTGGGAGACCAGTGTGGGCAAGCTCCCTGTAGTTGTTAGCTTCCCGGGCCAAGGCCTCGCCGACCGAGATGTGATTATCGGCCTCTCATTAGGGAATGAAGCCCGCGCCTATCCACTCGCAACAGTCCTTAAGCAGTCACCGATTCAGGATCAAGTGGGCGGAGTGCCAATCCTCCTCGCTGTCGGTCCCGATAAACAATCCCTTCGTGCTTTTATCAGCCGCGATGGTGATCAGCGTCTCGAATTTTTTCAGAAACCGGGCGCAGCCGATTGGACACTCATCGATACCTCTGGCAGTGAGTGGAATTTCAAGGGATGCGCCACGAGTGGCGCGAAATCAGGAAAATGCCTGGAGCAGATCGTCTTCCTCAAAGACTATTGGTTCGATTGGCGCAACTACCATCCGACGACTTCAGTTTATCGTCACTGATTGTCGATTATCGCCCCTGGAATTCGACTTTCGCTTCAGCCTCGGTAGGTACGCCGTTACACATCGCTGGACGATAACGCCAGTGCTGGATGGTCAGTAGAACATTCTGGTCCTCCGTCTCGCCGCCGCTCTCAAGGATGAATGGGCTGTGAACTCGCCCATCCGTTCCGACGATAAAACTCACGGTAATTTTCAGGTCCTCCTTCGTCACGTCGAACAACGGATCTGGTGTCGCCAATGCCTCAGGAGGCCGGTCCGCTTCGCATTGCACATGATCGGAGGTATGTTGCGCCATCGCATACTCCAATTGATCTTGCCACGGAGAGTGCCAAACCTTCGTTTCCTTAGGTGCCAGTAAAGCACGGCTCATGGCCGCCTGTACCAGCGCTGGTTTTGTGGACGCAGAGCAAACGAAAGGGGTAATCAAAAGTGTGATGGCCAGAGTTTGAAACGTGCGCGTCATGGGACCCTGTTCGGCCGCAACACTGCCAAACACAAAATGGATGCGCAATCTGACTGCCGCCGCATTTTTCTAATATCTATCACCGCTTCAGTCACTTACGTCTGACGCGTCTTCAACGCGATTCCAATCTCCTGTGAAAAAGCTTGCGCCGAAGCAGTATCCGCCTGCCTCTTCCTCGTGTGATTTCCGAACACTCTTTTGTGCGCAAGATCACACCAATGTATGAGGTATTTGGCGAAAATCGCATTGACCGCGTTCTTCTCGATGGCTGCGAGAAGCACAGGAGGATGTCATGTTTGAGCAGGAAATCGAGCTGGAAAAACAATCATCTTCGGTTGTTCCTCTATTGCTCATCGTCGGTTTGATCGTGAGCATCGTTGGCGTTTCTGTCTATTTCCTTCTTGAGAACCGGAAAGTGCTGACGCTCCAGGAAGCCACTCCTATTGTCGCTTCCTCACTCGAATCGCAGGCCCCCCCTACGCTGCACTTCCACACGGGCATCATCAAGGCGAGTGTGGATGAAAGACCGCACGATCCCCACTATCGTCTGCTTGAGAAACTCGGATTCGTGAAAATTGGCAAAGACAACGACTGGAAAACTCCCGTTTCGCTTACGCCCAAAGGAGAGGCATTCTTGGGAGAATTGACAGGCGTTCAGAAGTCCGAAGAAAAGGACAAAACTCAGTCTTACACAATCCCGGTAGCGCAACGGAAGATGGTCGAGATCAGCAAAATTAGCATGCAGAGTCCGACTCGGGCTTTGGTCGAGTACTCCTGGAAATGGGAGCCGAACAAGATGGGTGATCTGCTCGATGCTGCTGGCCCGAACGTAAAGAGCTTCAACACATGGGACCGCGCTACGCTCATCCAGAAGTATGGCGCGAACTTCTATCACGATGCGCCGACTAAGGTCGTTCTTGCGATGGTAAAGACCGACAAAGGTTGGCAGATCGCACTTGAGTAACGCTGGTCAGCCGATTCCGGGCTCAAACAGAAAGGGCGGGAAGCGACTTCCCGCCCTTCGTCTTTCTAGCAATAGCTGTTACTGCAAGCCATTCTGAGTCAGCTTCACAGCCCCGAATGGAAGTCTTTGCACCGAGAAGTAAATGCTTGAGGCCTGTCCCGCTGTGCTGCTGTTATCGATCACAATTCCGCTTGTGCCACCCGGTTCCGAAACGAATGTCGTAACTCCGGCACCGGTCCTCTCAATAACGCAGCCGTTTGTATTGGCCCCGGAGCAATCGAACGAAACGCCAAAGAAGAACAAGTCTGTTCCCCCATTTATGTTCGGATTGAAAAATTCGGTAATGGGAGAACACCGTGCACGCGTGCTGTTCACAATTTGTGTTCGCGAAACTGGTGTCGTGTTCACCACTCTTCCGGTGAAACTCAACGTGTAAAGATATGGCGTGATGTCCGCCGGCCCCGTCCCACAAAGGAGCATTCGCCCACTGCTTGGCGACGTGTAGTAAGCGTCACTAAAAGCGCCATCGTACAAGTTCACGAACGTCCCCAAAGTACTGCCCGCGCCAATTCTGACGCGCGCTAATTCCGCGAGTGAAGTGGTATCTGCTTCAACAAACACCGCGCTGGTTCCGTCGTTGGACGAGCTTGCAAACACAGTCCCGTTCACCGAATCCACCAAAGGTGAATCGATGACGTTGGCGTTCGACTGCTGCGGTGTGCTGACATTGAGGCGTTTCAACAGTTGCGTGGATAGGTTGTATTGATACAGTCCTCCACTTGCTTCACCGACGAAAATATTATTCGTGAAGCTATCGAAGATTGGTGACGTCAGCCTTCGGTTGCCTTTGACTGTTACGGGCCATGTTCCCCCCGCCAAGGCTGGTACACCTTTAAACACTCCCGTGAATTTGTAGATGCGGCCATCATCCGCACCAACATAAGCGACGTCATTGTTGTAATCGATGAACGGCGACGATCGCGTATTCGTTGAATTCGAATACTGAATGCTGACCATCGACGCGGTGTTCCCGCCGCCCGGGACGGCTGACGATGTGGGGGACGTGCCATTTCCTGCTCCGGTCGCCCATTTCAATACATGAAAAATTGAGCTTCCCGCGGTACTTTCGACGAATGCGATCTTTTTTCCATCGGCGGACAAAATCGGTGACGTAAGGACTTTGCCCCCGGTCTGAGTGGTTACATTGTAGGAGAACATCACGCTCGGACCGGTCGTGCACAACCCGCCGGTGCCCGCATAAAGATTATTGATGGCCACCATGTTTCCTTGCCCACCGGTCACACCTGCAAGGATCAACCCGAAAACTACAAAATCATTCGCACAACTCGGGGGTGACGTGATGTCGAAGCTGTACTTTGCGGGAAACATCCCCGTCGCCACCCGAGCGCTCGTTCCGAGTGGCACACTCCAGTCACGTTGTGCGGCAGCCGCTTCCACCAGATTTGTGTCAACCCGAGAGCCGAATTGCGCGGCTTTTTGCGCCCGCACACGCTGGAGAAAGGCGTGCACGACTCGCTCATCTTTGCCGATCAATTCCGGCCGTTCCACCGCGACGTTCCCGCCAAACACTAGGCGGTGATGCGACCAGTCTTCCGGCACTCCCAGACGCACATGTTTTTCGGAAACCCGCGCACTTAAGGCGGTCAGCACAAAAACGACACCAAACAACGGAACAACCTTCCGAGCCATATCCCTACAGATCATGCGCCACTCCAAGTCCCGCAACTCGCGAGTATTCTAGCCACAGTTGATCTTCATTGCGAAAGGTTTTGGCGTCTCCGTGTGCACAAGCAGATTCGCCGTGTACCTGGGCAATGATCGCTCTGTACAATGGCGGAATTAGTGCAAAAAACTGCATGTAGCGCATTGAATCCTTCAAATGCATATACCTGACGGATATCTGAGCCCTGCCAGCTGCGTCACCCTGTACGGGCTTTCGTCCGTTAGCTGGTACTCGGCTCTTCAGCGAATCAAGCGGAACATAGCCTCCCGCACAATTCCGCTCATCTCCGTCTTTGCAGCGTTCACCTTCGTGATAATGATGTTCAATCTTCCCCTTCCGGGAGGAACTACAGGTCATGCTACGGGCGTTGCCATCGCAACGATTGTGCTTGGTCCAGCAGCCTCGATAATCGCTGTTTCGATCGCCCTGGCGCTTCAGGCTTTGCTGTTTGGCGATGGAGGTATTTCCACGCTCGGCGCAAATACTTTCAACATGGCGGTAGTTGGCTCTCTGGTGGCCTACGCGCTGTATCACGCGATTGCCGGCTCATCCGAAATAACCTCGCGGCGCAGGATATTGGCCGCCGCCGTAGCCGGATACCTGTCCTGCAACGCGGCAGCGCTCGTCGCCGGCTTTGAGTTGGGAATTCAGCCAACTCTTTATCACGATCCGAGCGGCGCGCCGCTCTATGCTCCCTATCCCCTACGCATTGCGCTGCCTGCCATCATGATCGGACACCTCACGATTGCCGGCCTAGCTGAAGCTGTCGTCACAGCTGGCATAGTTTCCTATCTGCAGCGCGCGGATTTGGGGTTGTTTAACCACGCGCAAGTCGCCCTTCCTGCGTTTCCTTCGAAAGGTTCGGGAGCAAGCCGCTTGTGGCTGATGGTCGCTGTACTCGCTCTTCTCACGCCTCTTGGAGTCCTGGCTGTGGGAAAGGCATGGGGAGAGTGGTCGGCAAGCGATTTCGAGAACCAGCAAGCGCGCGCGGAAATTGCCAGAACCTCTCGTCAGGTTGAACCACCTCCTACCCCGTCTGGCATCCGCAAACTTTCCGGACTATGGACCGCTCCCTTTCCCGATTACGCTCCCGCGTTCATTAAAAATCCGATCTTCGGCTACGTGCTGTCTGCCATGTTCGGAGTTGGAGTTTTGGCATCGGCCAGTGCTGCAGTTGATCGTATCCTCCGCAGAAAACCGAAGGGCGAACTGGAATCGTGAGACATTCGATCGAATCGACCTTGCACCATTTCTCGCACGCGCTTTCCAATGCGCTCATTTCCGAGAAAATTGCGGCTCGTCAGACACTTTTGCAAAAGATCGATGTCCGCATACGCCTGATCGGAACGCTTCTTTTGTTGATCGCAGTCGTGCTAAGTCACACCTATCGTGGGATTCTGGTTCTATTAGCGATTGCCTTGTGCCTTGCAATCTTGTCCGGAGTGTCACTATTCACACTCGCAAAGCGAGTCTGGACTGTCGTGTTCCTCTTCACCGCCGTTATTGCGTTTCCAGCGCTGGTATTAACTCCCGGTCCGCCGATTTCATCGGCATTCGGTCACTTCCAAGTGACCGAAACCGGCCTTCGAACGGCGATTTTGCTGGTGTTGCGCGTTGAAACCGCGATTACCATTACGGCCGTCCTGGTCTTGAGCACGCCTTGGAATAAGCTACTGCTAGCTACACGGGCGCTCGGCCTGCCCGCGGAGATCGTCACGATCCTTGGTATGACACACCGTTACATCTTTCTCTTGCTGGAAACAGCGAGTCAGATGTTCGAGTCGCGCAAAAGCCGCACGGTCGGCATCCTTCACAATGCCGACCAACGCAGCGGCGCCGGCAAAACTGCAGCCGTTCTGATGATGAAAACCATGGACCTTGGGAATGACGTCTATACCGCTATGATTGCGCGTGGATTCTCTGGTGAAGCGCGTATCCTCGAAGAACCGCGGCTTCGATCGAGAGATTTCATTGCGCTACTCGCTTTCGCTTCAGCAGCTTTTTTCTGTTTCTGGATAGGACGATAACGATTGCAAGTGTTCCAAATCTCCGCCGCCAGTTTCCAGTACGACGGGATCTCGGCCATCCGCGATCTGACGCTGAACATCTCAGGGGGCGAGCGGACAGTTTTGCTGGGTGCGAACGGTTCCGGAAAATCCACACTACTCCGAATGCTGGATGGACTTTGCTTTCCTTCTCACGGTTCGATAACAGCATTTGGAGATCCGCTGACCCAGCACTCTCTTAACAACCTCGAATTCAACTTCAATTTCCGACGTCGCGTCGGCCTCGTCTTCCAGAATCCAGACGCGCAGCTCTTCAATTCCACGGTCTTTGAAGAAGTCGCGTACAGCCCTTTACAGCTAGGCTGGACTCGAGAAGAACTGCATAGGCGAGTGGAGGAGACTCTCGAGTTCATGGGAATCTCTCACCTGCGTGACCGTTCGCCTTATCGGCTATCAGGCGGCGAAAAGAAACGGGTCGCGATCGCATCCGTTATCGTTCTGAATCCGGATGTCCTACTCCTCGACGAACCCACAGCTACTCTCGATCCTCGTTCCACCAGTCAACTCGTAGACTTGATTCAGCAGTGGAAGGGATCGACGAAAACTGTCATCACTGCCACGCAGCAGCTTGACATTGTCGAAGATATCGCCGATCGCGTTCTTATTTTGAAAGAAGGAAGCCTGCTGGCGGATGGCACGCCTTCACAGATTCTGTCCAACACACAGTTGCTGCTGACAACGAACCTCATACATGCCCATCGGCACACCCATGGAAATGTGATTCACGCCCATCCTCACCTGCACCGTCATTCGCACGACGAACATGAGCACTGATTCCACCCAATGGGAGCAGTCGAGTCTCACGTTCACTTCAGCAACCGGGGAATGACGTTGCCAATCAGGTCCACCAGCGTGTGCGCCACCATGTTGGCGACCAGATCTTTCTTCCACAGATAGAACACCGTCAAGATCGCACCAATCACGAATGCGATTGCGATATTTGCCCATCCGCCACGAAAATGCCCAATGGCGAAGATCACGAGCGGTATCCCCGCCGCCGCCCAGCGCTGAAGCCCCAACGTTTTCAGGCGCTCAATGGCATATCCACGAAAAAAGAGTTCCTCCAGAATCCCCGCCCGAAACACGGTACAGGTCACTAGCCAGAGCGGGAGGCGATCAAACGCCTGGGAATTCTTGCCCTGGCCATACCCCGTCACATGCGCCAGCATGATGGCCACTAACAAGCTCACCGCGGCCAATACTGGACCCCATGCGAGCGATTGCCACATTTTCGCCGTCCCAATCCCGATCGTTCGAAGCGACAAACCTTCTCCACTTCGAACGATCCAGATGAGAGCGGCCCCCAAGAGCCAAAAGAGACTCTCTCTCACAATGGATGACGTCACGGTCGATTCAGGCCAGTAGAAACGGATCACCTGGGCAATCGCGACCATTCCGAACAAGCTGATCGCAAGGCCCACCAAAGTTATGGGTTGTATTGATGCCTTCGAATCGGGCAGCGCTATCCTGTCTGTCGACATGGGATTCGTTACGCATCTCCTTTGGGAAAAGTTCCGCTCACTTCCCGTGCTAGTTCAGGTGCCAATGGGTTGCGCGTTTCAGCGGCTGCCGATAATACTAGAGAAACACATGAAGACTTCTATTACGCTCTCAACTCCTGCTGAAATTGTTACCGAATGTCTTGTTGCCGTGGTTCTCGACAAAGGCGAAAAAGATAAGCCAGTGCCGTTCGCGGACGCTTCCGATCCCGTTCAAAAAACTGCCGCTGCAGTTCTCGCCAGCGGTGATGTCACTGGAAAAACGTTTGAGACCACTCTGGTCCATACTCCGGGCGGATTGAAGGCTAAGCGGCTTCTGCTTCTCGGCGGCGGAAAAACAAAGAACTTTTCTCCTGCCGAATTACGCAAAATCGCCGGAGCAGCAGCTCGCTTCCTTAAATCTCGCGGCATCCGCGAATTCACGTTCGTAGCACCAGAGAGCGTGCGAGCGGAGCAGGCCGTGCGTTCGATCGTCGAGGGAGCTTTCGTGGGCGACTTCGATCCCGACTATTACAAGTCCGATCGCAAGGATCAGAAACTCGACTCGGTCGCAGTGGCTGCCCGAGGCGATCAGGCGGCACTTGAGAATGCACGCAAAGTCGCGCACATCATCGGCGAATCGCAAAACTTCACCCGCGATCTCGTGAACGAGCCTTCGAATCGAATGACTCCCACCATCATGGCTGACCGAGCAAAGAAGATGTCCCAGGAAGTGGGACTGAAATGTGAGGTTTATGGCGCTGACAAGATCAAAGAACTGAAGATGGGTGCATTCTGGAGCGTCGCGCAGGGCTCAGACGAACCTCCGGCACTGATCATCATGAAGTACGAACCTGCTGGTGCGCCGGAAAAGCCGGTCCTCGGCCTCGTCGGAAAGGGCATCACTTTCGATACAGGTGGCATTTCCATTAAGCCCGCCGACGGCATGGAAAAGATGAAATACGACATGGCCGGCGGCGCCACCATGCTCGGCGTAATGCGCGCGATTGCCCTCCTTAAGCCGAAAGTGAAAGTGATTGCAATCGTCTGCGCAACGGAAAACATGCCCTCTGGAAAAGCGCAAAAGCCAGGCGATGTGCAAATCGCCATGTCAGGCAAATCCATCGAAATCATCAATACCGACGCCGAGGGACGCCTCGTGCTTGCAGACGGCCTCTACTACGCCCGCCAACTTGGCTGCACGCATCTGGTCGACGCAGCCACTCTCACGGGTGCCGTTGTTGTTGCGCTTGGTTATGCCAACGCCGGCATCTTCGCCAACAACGACGAAATGTACGATCGGTTCTCGAAAGCATTAACCAAGGCAGGCGAAAAAATGTGGCGTCTGCCCTTGGATGACGAATACAAAGAGATCATCAAGTCGAATATTGCGGACATCATGAACTCCGGTGGACGCTGGGGTGGCGCTATCACAGCCGCCATGTTCCTGAAGGAATTCGCAGAAGACACTCCTTGGATCCATCTCGACATCGCAGGAACTGCCTGGACCGAAGACGCGAAGCCTTGGATTGCGAAGGGACCATCAGGGATCGCAGTGCGCAGCTTGATCGAGTTCGTGCAGAACTGGGCGGAGTAAAAATGCCAGACTCGCGACACAAATCTATTTATATTTCGGATCGAAGAATGGCGGGACCGCTCCGCGTCTCGCGGTAACGACCAACTCGGAAGCAAAAATGCCGTGCCTGTTCACGCCAAACAGCCGGTGTTTAACCGCGCTCTCTTTTAGAAAAACACGACGCAGCGCATTCCCGATCTTTTGTTTCGAGTTTGGCTTGTGGAGTGTCGGTCGATGGAATCGAATTTCGTCGAACCCACAGATATCGAGCAGAGACTCTAAATTGGAAGAACTGAATCCGTATTCGTGCGCAAGTGTCACGTAATAAGACGAGTTCGCGCATGGACTCTCCATGTTCGGTGTTCGCAGCATCAGCGTCCCGCCGGGTGTCAATGATCGATAAAGCGCATCCACGACCCACAGCAGCGAATACTTCGGAATGTGCTCGATCACGTGGGACATGTGAACGAAATCATATTGTTCCTCGCGATCCGCAAGAAAGTCGCCGATATTGTCCTTGATCTCAAACAGGCGTACCCCCTGCGGACCCCAGTCTGCAACATGCATCTTGTTGCCGATACCGAAGTCGGCGCCAGATAGATTCGTGTACCCAAGTGTCAGGCACGCCGCCAGGAACCACCCGCTGCCAAAGCCAATGTCGAGAATTGCCGCATTAGAGCTTTGCGGCAACAGCCCTTGAATCTCATGCGCCGCTTGCCGCACCTCGGCATGAGTCTGCATCTCGCTCCAGTTTGGCCGTGCTATCGCAGCTGCATGCCGCACCGACATGCGTCGATATACTTCCTTGACGAATGCGTGTGGTTCCATGAGTCAGACTACCTATGAACGTGATTTGCCGGGACCCGCATGTTCACACACCCTACAGGCGCTCACAAGACTTTCCTTTAAACTAAAGATAAGCCGCTCATGGACCTTCACCAGAAAATCCGCACCTTACCCGCCTCTCCCGGCGTGTACCTGTACAAGAATGCCGAGGGAGAGGTCATTTACATTGGGAAGGCCAAGAATTTGCGGAATCGTGTTTCGTCCTACTTTCACGAAGGACGCCTCTATGACGCCAAGACCGGCACACTTGTTCGCGAAGCCGTTGACGTCGACTACATCGTCGTCGCCAACAATAAAGAGGCCCTCGCACTTGAAAATAACCTCATCAAGCAGCGTAAGCCCCGATTCAATATCCTCCTGCGCGATGACAAGACTTATCCCTACGTTAAGCTGACCCTCGGAGAGCGATATCCCCGCGTCTACGTCACTCGTCGCCTACGCAAAGACGGCAGCAGCTACTACGGTCCCTACTTCCCTGCCAATCTCGCGTATCGCATCGTGGATTTGATCCATCGGCACTTTCTCGTACCCTCGTGCAAAGTCGACCTCACGCGATATCACCCACGTCCCTGTCTCCAGTACTACATCAAGCGATGCCTTGGCCCCTGCGTCGAAGGACTTACGACGCCCGCGCTTTATTCCGAAGCAGTTCGTGATGTGAAGCTCTTCCTTGAAGGCAAACGTACCGACTTGGTCAAATCGCTCCAGCAACGAATGGCAGACGCGGCAGCAGCCCAGGAATATGAACGAGCCGCCCGCTATCGCGACCTGATTTCCACTGTCGAACAGCTGCAGGAGCGTCAACGCATTGCGACTACCGAAGGCGACGACGCCGACGTTTTCGGATATCACTACGAGAACGACATGCTGGCCGTCAACCTCTTCCACATGCGGGGTGGGAAGATTGTCGACCGCCGCGAATTTTTTTGGGAAGATCTGCCGGATTTAGGATCTGCGAGTGTGGGGACCGGCGCCTCGCCCGTACATTCCGAGCAAACCTCGCCGGACCGCACTTTTCATCCCGACGCGTTGTTCTCCGCCTTACTGAATCAACTCTATATCGGCCAGCCCTATGTGCCTCGTAACATCTATGTGCCCGTCGACTTTGAAGACAGGAAGGAACTCGAAGATCTACTCTCGGATCAGCTCACCGCAGCTAGCAGTCGTCCAGTACGCGTGCATTTGGAAGTGCCACAGCGGGGCGATAAGCGTTCCTTGATCGACCTTGCTGCCAACAATGCCAAACAGTCCTACGATCAGCGCTTCCGGGTAATGAAACCCAACATGCGCATGATTCAGGAAGCCTTACAGGACGCGCTCGGGCTTGCCGACCTTCCACGTCGGATCGAGTGTTTCGATATTTCGCATATCCAGGGCGCTGAAACCGTCGCTTCCATGGTGGTTTGGGAGGACGGGGCGATGAAGAAATCTGATTACCGCAAGTTCATCATAAAAACCGTTCAGGGCGTTGACGATTTTGCTTCGATGCAGGAAGTTGTAAGCCGCCGTTACAAGCGGCTCGTGGAAGAAAAGAAGCCGATGCCGAGTCTGATCCTCATCGACGGCGGCCTTGGACAACTTCATGCCGCAGCGCACGCGCTCGATTCACTCGAAATCATTAATCAACCGCTTGCTTCGATTGCGAAACGAGAAGAAATCATCTACGTCTACGGACAGGAAAGTGAACCAGTTGTGCTCGACCATCACAACCCGGTCCTGCATCTTGTTCAGCTGATTCGCGACGAGGCCCACCGCTTCGCTGTCACCTTCCACCGCAAGCGACGGCAGATGCGAGACCGCTCGACCGAACTCTTGGAAATTCCCGGCGTGGGCTTGCGGACCACGCGACGTTTGCTCGAACACTTCGGCAGCCTGCAAGCCGTAAGGAATGCCGACGCAGCGGCCCTCTCAGCCGTCGTGAACAAAACACAAGCCGAAGCAATCCGCGAACATTTCAAAGAGCATTAGCCGTTGCCCATCAGTTTTGCTCGGATCCTCGCGTGATTCGGCGATCATTAGTACTCCTCTGCGTTTTTCGCGAACGCTTTGCAGTTGAGATTTTTCCCAATGAGGCTTGAGCTGAAGCCTGAAGCCTGACGCCTGCCCCCGTTTGCCTCCCCATTTTTGCCTGTGCTAGTCTGACTGAACTTCGGAAAGACTTCTTTCCGTTTACTTCCGCCGCGCCATTCTCGTCTCGCACGTACTTCAATTAATTCCTCAAGGAGGTTCCTCATGGCTGATCTGAATCAACTCAAACAGAAATACCAGCCCGTGCTAGACGCCCTGCACAAAGAAGGGGGAAATGTCGAAGCCGTCGACCTGCAAGGTGACAAACTCCACATCAAAGCGACAGTCGACTCGGAAGCTAGCAAGAACCGCATTTGGGATGCGATCAAGGGCGTAGATCCAACCTTCGCCGATCTGCAACATGAGATCACTGCGAGACAGGGAGACCAGATCTACGTTGTCAAAGCGGGTGACAGTCTTTCTAAAATCAGCAAGCATTTCTATGGCGATGCCAACCAGTACCAGAAGATCGCCAAGGCAAATAACATTCCTGATCCTGACAAAATCAAGATCGGTCAGCAAATCACAATTCCAGCTGCTTGATCTCTAATTCGGGCGCCCCTGGTCGGAGGGGCGCCTCAACTCTACCCACCCTCCATCTAGAACGAAACCACTCCTCGCAATGACTTCCCGCGGCTATCCCGATCACGCGTGTTTTCTCCAGCGCGTGGAAAGCCTGCCTTGAGCGAAGCCGACGGGGATCTCGCGCGCATCTCACGTACTGCTCGCCAGCAGGCACCTCTTCACATTGTCGGGCAAACGCGATTTCTGCAGAATTTCTTCTAACAGGCCCTTCGGAATACCCTGTGCAAATTCAAGCGCACGCGCCAGCGGAGTGTGCTCACTTCTCAACAGCGCGATCCGAATGTCGTTCCGTATTGACCACTTTGGATGTCGGCACAATTTTCCAACTGTATCTTCAGAAGCCTCGCTTGCCGCCTTCGCGACCATCGCCTCGGTCACTCTTGGATTTTCGAGTGCCACGTCCACAATCCGCTGCTCGCGATCTACGATCAACGCGCCAGCAATTCGGCCAGATCCGCGCCGTGCCAAAGTCAATCGAACGCCGGCAGCACTGCTGTCCAGTTTCGTCATCAGGATTTCTTCCGCCGCACGCTTGATGTCCGCTGGCGTTGTCGGAGTCAGAGCAACGTTCATGAGATCTAAAGTGAATAGATGTCGTAATGCGCTCAGCGTTAACCGTCGCGGTGCCTTTGGGTGACACACTGCAGCCATCCGCACTTTGCGCGATTTCATTACCAACTGGTCCTGAAAGATTTGCTCGATCGCTTTGGTGCCGGAGTTGGCGTCTCTCAGGGATGCAAGGGCCTGATCCTCAGTGATATTCGTGAAGCGCGACCGCGGAAGGTGCGTTGCAGTTGGCCCGATTGCTTCATCCGCTAGCATTTCTGCATTGTTATCCTTCAGAACCGCAGCTTCGAGTGTTCTGTCCAAGCTCCTCTTGGGCGGCGACCTCCTGTACAAGACTTTAACTGCCTGTCTCTTTTCACTCTTTCCGGTTGGCTTCTCTTTGCGTTCTTTGCGAGCCTTGGCGTTCTTTGCGGTTGAAGATTTTCGATTGCGCTTTTCGTTTGTACCCGCCATTTCAGATTTTTTTCAACTTTCGAAACTCAACAATCAAACGATGCCCTTCCTTGCCAACGCCAGTGCACCCTCCGCAGCATCGACCACATTTGTGTGAATAACCGCCGTAGGACATATCTTTACGACATGTTCGCGAAAAGTCTGCCGCACGGACCCAGCCCTGCGAAACACACCGCCCGACATAGCTAGCGCAACACTCTCTTCCTTCGGAAACAAATGCCTTATCACCAGCGCCGCCAGTCTCGCGAGTTCTTCCCCTGCTCGGCTGAGGACTCGGATTGCAACTTCGTCCCCAGCTTCCGCCGCTTTCAGCACAGTCAATAACAAGTCCGCGAAGTTTGGGGGCGGCACGGAATTCGCGGACCGGATAAACGAGTCCATATCGGTTACGTTCCACTGCTGACGGATCATGTCGAGCAGTTCAGTCGGTCTGTTTTCATCGCGAGCGCGGAATACTTCGGACACCGCCGTTCGTCCGATCCACTGTCCCGATCCTTCGTCCGAAATTGCGTGCCCCCAACCACCGGCGCGAAAAATTTCTCCAGAGGCGTTCCGTCCAAATGCGATTGATCCGGTACCTGCAATCACGATCACGCCCGGCCCATCCTCAAATGCCGCATACATGGTCGTTTCGGTATCTCCGACTACGATCACCTCTGAGGGCACCAGTTCCGCGATTGCCGTGCGGACGACATTTGCGATCTCTACTCTTCCTGCGCCTGACGCGCCCGCACACACACGTACCACATCTGTCGGACTGACACCGGCTTCCACACAAGCTTCCTTGATAGCTGTCTGCAGGTTCTTGCGCGCGTACTCCTCTCCGCTGCGCACGATGTTGCTGCCACCACTCCTCGCGATCCCCAGCACCCGCTGCTCATCGCCGACAACACATGTTGTCTTGGTGCCACCTCCGTCAATACCCAGATAGATCGCCACGGCGATAGTTCTACCACACGCCTTTCTGCGCGGGCATAATGGCGCAGATACACACTCACCTCATGGGACTCAACTTGCTCGATATCTCCATCATTGCCATTTATCTCGTCGGCATCACACTGTTCGGGCTCCGCTTCCGTAAACGCCAGAAATCTCTCAAGGATTATTTTCTCGCCGACCGCAGCATTCCATGGTGGGCGATCATGCTCTCGATCGTGGCTGCGGAAACCAGCACGCTCACTATCATTAGCATTCCCGGGCTTGCTTATGACACGAACCTTACGTTCCTGCAGGTTGTTTTCGGATATCTCGCCGGACGCATTCTCATCAGCTTCGTCCTTCTGCCGCACTATTTCCGCGGGGACCTCTACACGGCCTATCAACTCATCGAAAAGCGTTTTGGATCACATCTTCGTTCGCTGACCGCCGCACTTTTTCTTCTCACCCGCGCTGCTGCCGAAGGTGTTCGCGTCTATGCCGTGTCCATTGTTGTGGCGATTGCGCTCGGGACAGGCGAAGTAGCCTCCATCGCCATCATCACAGTACTCACGCTGGTTTACACGTTTGAAGGCGGACTCGCGGCCGTTATCTGGACCGATGTCGTGCAGACCGCAATTTACGTTGGCGGAACGCTCGTTGGACTTTTCACCATCCTGCATCTCTTCCCCGGCGGATGGCCTGCGATCCACTCGCTTGCCGCGAGTGCCGGAAAATTGCAGGTATTCGATTTTTCACTGAATTTTTGGCGACCTTACACGTTCTGGGCAGGTGTGATCGGCGGGACATTCTTGACTACAGCGAGCCATGGAACCGATCAATTGATCGTGCAGCGATTGCTCGCGGCCCGCAATCAGAAGCAATCCATGATTGCTCTCACTACCAGTGGCATCGCCGTTTTATTCCAGTTCGCACTCTTCTTGGTAGTTGGCCTCATGCTTTGGGCTTTTTATCGCGTCCCATCTGCAGACTTCGGCAAGGCCGATCGCATCTATCCAACTTTTATTGTGCAGCACATGCCGCACGGCATCTCCGGACTCCTCATCGCAGCTATTCTCGCCGCCGCCATGTCAAACCTAAGCGCAGCGCTGAACTCGTTGTCATCCAGTTCGATTATAGATTTTTATCTTCGTCTTCGTCCCGCAACGACTGATGCCGAGCGCATGCGCGCTTCGCGGATCTCTACCGTGGTCTGGGCGATCATTCTCTTCGTGCTCGCCATCCTGTGCCTGCATCGGGTAAGCCGCGTTATCGAAGTCGGACTTCAGATCGCATCCGTCGCCTACGGGGCGCTCCTCGGCGTCTTCTTGCTCGGCGTGCTCACACGCCGTGCATCTCAGGCAGGCGCAATGGTTGGCATGCTTCTCGGCTTCGCCACCGGACTTTACTTGTGGACAAAGACGCAGGTGCCGTTCACCTGGTACGTCCCTATCGGAACGTTAGTGACATTTGTGTTCGGCTACGTAAGTAGCAGCCTCCTCGCCCGTGCGATGAAGAACGCTTAGTAGTAGGTTCCTTCGCCAGCTCAGCTCACGTATGGACAGGCGCCCTCGCCTGTCCGGCCGAGCAAAGCTCGGCTCAGTGCGCAAACTTGCCCTGTATACTCCAACTCCAATGTCCGAAGTTCGCCCTCATCTCGCCCGCGACCTGGGTGTCGGCGCTGCCACCTCCGTCGTTGTCGGCACCATCATCGGCAGCGGAATTTTCCTCGTCCCAGCAGAGATGACCCAGGCAGTCGGGTCCGCGAAGCTTGTCTACCTCGCGTGGATCCTAGGCGGTCTTCTCTCGTTCGCGGGCGCGCTCACCTACGCCGAACTGGGCGCAATGAAGCCGCAAGCCGGTGGAGAGTACGTCTACGTTCGCGATGCCTACGGCCCTCTCTGGGGATTTCTCTACGGCTGGACGTGGTTTGTCATTGCCAAGCCGGCATCGATTGCCACCATCACCACTGGGATCGTTCGCGTCCTTGGCACGTTTCCGTCCTTGGCTTTTTTCAATAGCGACTTCCTACACACTCCACTCCCTCTCTCTTACGGACAACTTGTCGCCATCGCAGCCGCCATCCTCATCTCCGTCCTCAACTACCTCGGCGTGAAAAGAGCCGGCGACTTTCAGTTCATCTTCACAATCTTGAAAATTGCAATCATCATCGGCATCGTGATCGTCTGCTTCACGGCTCCAAAAGGTACCTGGACAAACTTTGCGGGAGACTTCGTCGGCGCAAAAGGCGGTGTCGCAGGTTTCTTTGCTGCTTTGGTTGCCGCACTCTGGGCTTACGACGGATGGAATGACCTCAACATGGTCGCAGAAGAAGTGCGCGAACCTGAGCGCAATATTCCCATCGCCCTGATTGCGGGGGTTGCAATTGTCGGAGCGCTCTACATCTTCCTCAATGCCGCGGTCCAGTACGTCCTTCCCATCGATGCCGTGGCTGCTTCGCCGCGCGCCGCATCAGACGCAGTCGCGTCAGTCATCGGTCCGCTGGGCGCCAGTATCGTGTCGGCTGGCATGGCGCTCTCCATGCTCGTCACCCTGAACGGTACGATCATGAGTGGAGCACGCGTTCCATTCGCGCTTGCCCGCGACGGATATTTCTTTCGCGCTCTCGCTGATGTCCACCCTCGCTTTCACACTCCATCGGGCGCGATTATCGTGCAATGCATTCTTTCCATCGTCTTACTGGCCGGCGGAGGCAGTTTTCGCCAATTTTTCTCGCTCGCGATTTTCGCCGAATGGCTCTTTTACATGATCGCCAGCAGCACCGTTTTCGTCTTCCGCAAACGTGCCCCTAATGCCTCGCGTCCGTATCATGTTTGGGGATATCCATTTGTTCCCGCGGTCTTTGTAGCCGTTGCCGCCGTTCTTCTCTGCTATACGTTTGCCGATAACTTCCGGAACTCTTCTCTCGGTGTCCTCGCGATCTTGGCCGGCGTGCCGGTTTTCTACTACTTTTCCCGGAAAAACAAGGGCAAAGCTCCGCTCTAACGTCACTTCTTTCCCTCTTTGAAACGCTGTTCTACCGCTGTAAGTCGTTGGTTACCAAAGGACACGCGCGGGGGACACGTTTACCCCCTCCCCGTTCCCCCTTACCTTTGAGTCTCCAACCCCGAAACTCTCCCCGCGGTTCGGGTTCTCCTTGGAGCACTTGCATGCCTATGCCTGATCGTGGCTTTCAACTCGTCATGTTGCCGGACCGCCGGATGGATTGGCGCACTCTTGCCACCAGCTACGGGCTGGAAGTCCTCTTCATCCTCATCATCGTTAACATCAGTATCTTTATGCCAGAAGAGATCAAGCTGAAGGACCATTTCCGGGTGACTGAACTGATTCCCCGGCCTAGCTTGGTGCCTGAACCGGCCCCGAAACCGAGGCCGCTGCCCATTCACGCGAAGTTGTTGCCAGCGGTCCCGATTGAGAAACCGCACCTGATCGTTCCGCGTGAAGTTCACGTGTCGAAGCCGCAACAGCCCAAAGAGGTTGAAGCTCCCAAGATTGCAATGAATAACTTCGCCCCGGCCGTCATTAAGCCCACCGTTGGGGGAGCGCGTCCGGTACTTGTGCATACCGGGTCTTTCGAGGGAAGCTCAGTAACACCGACTGTGAATGCTCCAGTTCAAAAAGTTCAGACCGGCGGTTTCGGCGATCCGAACGGCCTTAAGGGTGAAGGTAAAACCGGCGCCCATCTAGTCGCGGCCGCGACTGGCTCATTCGATATGCCCATGGGTCCAGGACAAGGCAATGGTTCTGGAGGGGCGAAAGGAATTAAAGGTACGATCGCCAGTGCCGGATTTGGAAACGGCATCGCTTCGCCCGGAAACGGCGATGGCCGAAGCAGCGGACGCGGTAACGCTGTCGCATCCGCTGGATTCGGAGCCCAGGAGATTTCGAAGGGGGGCGGGATCAAGACAGCCCAGCTCGATCAGGGCCCACCCACCACACCAGTTGAAATTACTTTCAAGCCCAATCCGGCATACACTGAGGAAGCTCGCGCACTCAAACTGGAAGGGGAAGTTTTGCTGGACGTCAGCTTTTCAGCAGGCGGACAATTGCACGTGAACCGCGTTGTGCGCGGTCTCGGGCATGGTCTGGATGAAGCAGCCATTGCGGCTGCCAACAAAATTCGTTTCAAGCCCGCTCTGCGGAACGGGCAACCCGTGGATTCGACCGCAGTCGTCCACGTGGTGTTTCAGTTGGCGTAGTACACAATGGAGATACGAGTTATGCGTAACATGAATTGGATGATCACCGCGGTCTTCGCGGCTTCGCTCAGCGCGTTCGCCCAGCAGCCTCAAGCTCCTGCCGCGCCCGCGCAATCCACAACGCAAGCTTCGACCCCTAGCAGCAGCCAGCCGCAAGCGCCGGCTTCCTTGCCAGCTCCAACCACGATGGATCAGGTTGTGGACCGCTTCATCGACCGCGAACACCAACTTGCCAAGATGCTTGCCACTCGCACGCCCATCGTTGAGACCTATCTTCAAAACCTCGTACAGGACCCACAACTCGGTCCCGTGCCGAAAGATGACCGTTATTTCCTCGGCCGCATGGACCTCAGCGAGTCGATCGACCGCACCACGTATCTCAAAGACGAGAGCATGGAGAAGAGTCTGCTCGGCGGCTTCACGAAATATTTCAAGATGCAGTATCAGCCGCTCGGATTCTCATGGATGGTCTTCGCCGATCGCAACGACTTTGATCGCCAGCATTATGATTTTCACTATGTCCGCCGCGAATTTATCGGCGATGTCCGCACCCTGGTATTCGATGTCACTCCCAAGAAAGACGCTGGCAAGGGTCGCTTCCTCGGCCGCATCTGGGTTGAAGATCAGGAATTCAACATTGTTCGTTTGAATGGCACCTATGCACCTCGTCCGCGCAATGCCTTCTACTTCCACATGGATAGCTGGCGTCTGAACCTCTTGCCCGGATACTGGGTGCCTGCTTACATCTACAGCGAAGAAGGTGACTTCACCGCTGGCGCCAAAAACAAAGTCGCATTCAAAGCACAGTCTCGTCTCTGGGGATACGACCTGAAGACCGGAAGCAAAGATGACGAACTCACGCAGATCCGAGTCGATAGCGTGAAAGACGAATCTCCTTCCGCACAGGACGCTTCGCCTCTTGCAGCAGAACGCGAATGGCAGCAGCAGGCTGAAGACAACGTTGTCGAACGTCTCCAGCGCGCCGGATTGGTTGCTCCTGAAGGCGACGTCGACAAGATTTTGATGACAGTCGTAAACAACCTGCTCATCACGAACAACCTGGAGCTAGCGCGTCCGGTTCGTACGCGCGTTCTGTTGACCTCGCCACTTGAGACGTTCAGCGTCGGCAACACGATCGTTGTTAGCCGCGGGCTGATTGACACCCTGCCAGACGAAGCCAGCCTCGCCATGGTTCTCTCTCATGAGCTTGCCCACATCGTGCTTGGACACAACTTGGGCAGCCAGTATGCGTTTAACGACCGCATGCTCTTCTCTGACGAGAGCACCTATTCGAATCTGGGCTTTAAGCACATTCCTGAAGAAGAAGCTGCGGCCGACAAGAAGGCAATAGAGTTCCTGAAGGCATCTCCATACGCGCAGAAGCTCGATACCCCAAGCCTGTTCCTGAAAGCGCTGCAAACACGCGCCTCGCAATTGGGCGCGCTGCTCACAGCTCATCTCGGAAACAACCTGACGGAAGCCGGCACGGTCACGCGCATGGCAGCCCTTCAGACCTCCGGGCCTGCGCTCGATATGAACAAGTTGGATCAGATTCCCGCGTTACCGCTTGGTGGTCGCGTCAAGTTGAATGGATGGAGCAACAAAGTCGAACTCATGAAGTCGCAGCCGGTCGCCATAACATCCGCTCGCGACAAGATGATGTTTGAAGTTACGCCCTTCTTCCCACGCCTCACGCGCGCGGGTCAGGAAGGCCAAACCACGGCTCCGGGTAGCGCAGCGCAAACTGCCAGCACCACGCAAGCCGCCCCCAGCAACTAAAATCTCGACGTTGCCGTACACAGAGGCCGAGACCGGAAACAATTCCGCGTCCTAGCCTGCTGTTTTTCCGCTATCGACTCTCCACCCGACGTTTGCAGGGACACACGAAGCCCGTAACCGGTGCGCGGTGTTCTGAGCGTGTTCTTTGCGCCCTTCGCGCCTCTTTGCGTCCTTTGCGGTTAAGAGCTCTTTCTTTTCGCCTTTGCGTCACTTGCGGTGAGATCTTCAGCCTACTTCCCTAACCCATCTCCCTGGTGATAGTTCGGATAAGCCGGCTTCTTGTACTGTGGCAGCGGATTCTTCTTCAACTCCTCCATGACAACTTGCACTGCCTTCTCCAGTTGCGGATCACGTCCCTGCCTCACAGCAGCAGGATCTAACTCCACATCGTAGTCGGGCTTGATTCCGTGCCCTTCCACTTCCCACTCGCCATTCAATCCATAAATCCCCACGCGCGGTGCAGTGACACTCCCACCGTCGATAAATTCCGGATAGTCATAGATACCGACCAGCCCGCCCCAGGTGTTTTTTCCAACCAATGGCCCGATTCCTGCTTTGCGGAAATACCACGGCATCGCGTCTCCTCCCGATCCGGCCATTTCGTTGATGAGCATCGCCTTCGGTCCATAGATCGACCCGAGTGGACTGTTGAAATCGTCGCCATCGCGAGCCGCGATTCTGCTCATCAATGGGCGATGTAGCGAGTCGATGATGTAATCCGCGATCAATCCGCCTTCGTTGAACCGATCATCGAGCACCGCGCCTTCTTTTCCAACCTGCGCGAAGAAGTAACGATTGAAGTTGCTGAACCCACCACCGCCCGTATTGGGCAATTCGACATATGCGACGCGTCCGCCTGAAAGCTCATCAACCTTCCGGCGATTGCCCTCAATCCACGCGAGCCGGCGCAGGCCGGCTTCGTCAGGAACCGGGACGACCGTCACTTCCCGCGCCTGTTTCCCTTCCGGATCTGTGCTTACCTTCAAAAGGATCTGCCGTCCTGCTGTGCCTTCAAACAAGCGGTAGATGTTGTCTGTTCCTTTCAGTTCCTCGCCATTCACCCCCAGGATGTAATCTCCGGCCTTCACATTGACGCCCGGCTGCGTTAAAGGCGCCTGCAAATCCGGATTCCAGTTTTCCCCGTTGTACACGTGCGCAATCCGGTATCGTCCGTTTTCGATTGTGTAGTCAGCGCCCAGAAGACCTGTCTTCGCACCTTTCCATTCCGGCGCAAATCCTCCGCCGACGAACACGTGGCCCAGTTGGATTTCACCTAGCGCTTCTTCGAACAAGTAACTCAACTCGCCGCGTGAGCCCATTCCTTCCAGGTAAGGTTGATACTTCTTTTCGATCTTTGCCAAGTCGAGCCCGTGGAAGTTCGGGTCATAAAGGAAATCCCGTTCAACCCGCCACGCTTCGTGATATTCCTGTTTCCACACATTTCTCGGCTCGATGTACACCTGCATGGCGTCAAGCTTGAGTGGACCTTCGCCGGGCTTCGGCTTCCCGCCACCGTCGCTCGGTTGCTCTTCAGTGTTCCAGATCGCCCACTGCTCGCCTTTGCGATACAAGATTTTGCTTCCGTCCGCCGAAAGCGAGAATTCATTCACCTCATCCAGAAATTTATCCAGCTTGCGTTTACTCAAGTCGAACTTTTGCACCGTGATCTTCAGGTCTTCCAGATCGGACTCGCGGACTACGGCAGGCGCTTCCGCCAGGAATAAGAACCCGCTCTTGCCCGCCGAGAGCTGCGTATAGTTTTTGGCCGGGATGGGCAGTGCCAGCACGCGCTGTCCGATTCCATCCATGTCAATCTTTACGACTGGAGTTTCCTCTTTCTTCTCTGCGGACTTTTTGTCCTCTGCCTTTTCATCTTTCTTTGCAGACTTGGCTTTTCCGGAGCTCTTGTCCTCGCCAGCCTTATCCGCAGACTTCGCATCCTGATCTTTATCTTTCCCGGCGTCTTTAGCCTTTTCCTCGTCGCTCTCGGGTGCCAGGGGTGATCCTTCATCTTTAGACAACACAGCCACGTATACAGATCGCGTCACCGGATGTTCAAGACTCGACATATCGAGCCATCCCGCCGTCAATCCCACATCGGTGCTGGCCGTGAAGTAGAGCTTTTTCCCGTCAGCATCGAACGCCGGATACTGCGCATCGCTCAAGCCATCGGTTACCTGCCATGCTTTTCCTTGTTCAAGCGAATACACGAATATCGCTCGCAAATGGCTGGACAACTGCTTGTGGTAAGTAAGCCACTTACTGTCTGGCGACCACGAATGGCTCATTGTCCAGGCAGGAACGTCGTAGCGGTCACTGTCCACTTTCGTAATCTTTCCGCTGTCAACGTCGACGTACCAGAGATTCATCCGCTTGTCCGTGTACGCGATTTTCTTGCTGTCTGGTGACCACAGCGGCTTATAGAAAAACGACGGCGGCGTTCCCAGGTTGATATGTTTCACCTTGCCGAAGCGGTTTTGATCGCGAATCTGTAATTCGTATTCGCCCGGCTCATCGGAGAAATAGGCAATCCATTTTCCATCTGGCGACCATGCGGGATCGCGGTCTGCAACGGCGGAGCTGTGCGTCAGGTTGCGGACATCTCCTTTGTCGGAAGGCACCGAGAAAATCTCTCCCCACGCCTCCATGAGCGCGCGAACGCCCGTCGGTGACAAGCTCGTATTGCGGATTCTCCTCGGCTCGACCTTCAAAAACTGCGGACGCAACTGCGGCAGGTCTCCGCCAACCGTGATCTCGAGGTTCTTAACCTGCTTGGTGGCCACGTCATACAACTTCAAAGCCCCGAACTGCTCGATCACGATCGCATCCGGGCCCGCCGATGCGGTTTTGAAATCGAGACCATCGCTCTTAACGACTTCCGATACCTGTTTCGAAGCCGTGTCGTAGGAATACAGGCTCACTGGGCCATTCCGGTCCGACAGAAAATAGATCGTGTTGCCCATCCAGATCGGATTCTTGTCGTTCGAATTTTCTCGAGGGATCTTGTCGACAACGCTCGAATCAGCGAGCGCGGCAATCCAGATCGGCGTGGTCTGCCCGCCGCGATAGCGTTTCCACGCGGGCTGCCAAATTCCGTGCGGCACATAGGCGAGGCGCTGCCCATCGGGAGAAAGCGACCCATCTTCTGCAATAACGATCGGAAGTTCTGTCGGGAAGCCGCCTTCGACGGGAACGGTGAACAGGCGCTCGTTGAATCTGTAGTAGCTCGCGCGCGTGGAACGGAACAGCACCCGCTTTCCATCAGGCGTCCAGCCGAGCACTTCATCTGCGCCCGGATGGTACGTCAACCGTCGCGGTGTCCCACCAGAAACTGGAATGACGTAGACGTCTTTGTTGCCGGCAAAGTCGCCCGTGAATGCGATCATGCTGCCATCTGGCGAGAACGCCGGATCAGTGGCTGTACCAACGGACGAGGTCAGTCGCCGCGCCTCGCCTCCATCCCGACCGACTAGCCAAAGATCGCCCGCGTAATTGAACGCGATCAGCGACTTGCTCACAGCCGGCTGCCGCAACAACAACGGAGGATTCGCAGCCACCGCCGTCGTCATTGCTACTGAGTGAAGAAGACCAATCCCGATAAGAGCGCACACCACCAGACGCAAGAAACGCATACCCGCCTCTCTTTCCATGAGAACCGGGAATGGTAGTGCCCGCGCTACACACAGGTCAATCTCAAGCGTGCACTACGGGATCTGGTTGTCTTGCAATTTGAGAGCGCCCGACCGATCAGGGTGATGAGACCAGGGCAGGCGCAGCCGTGACGCCTTGGTTTATGACTTTTGTGGAATATTTCGAACCATGACAGCCGGCTGACTACTGACTACTAGCTACTAAACTACTGTTTTCAAGGTGTGCAATAAAAAATACGCGCAGGCAAGATATTCCATGGCTGGAATTCCTGCTGCACGAGACCGAAGTTCGACTTCAAGTGTGGCAGCACCGCCGTCGTGAACTGATACACCAGGTGCGTCCCCGTCGGTTCCACCAGTTCGCGCGTTTCTTCACAAATCTCGCTTCGCAATTCCTCGGAGAACGTGCTGTAAGGAATGCCTGAAATGACGTAGTCGGCTTGGGACAGCCCTACACTCGCCAGCAGTTTCCGCGCGTCGGATGCCGATCCCCGCAACACCATCAACCGCGGGTCGCGGATTTCCGTGGTCAGAAATCTCACAAAGTCATCATTCAACTCAATCGCCACCAGCACTGCATCCCGATGCATACGCTTCAGGATGTGCTGCGTGATAGTGCCCACCCCCGGCCCATACTCCACGAAGACACGGGCGCGGTCCCAGTTCACCTGCGCGAGCAGATCGTTAACCAAAAAGCGCGAGCTTGGAATTACCGAACCGAGCATCCGCGGATGTTTAAAAAAATTGCGGGCAAACAGGCCCCATCGCGAAGAAGCCGTCTCTGTCCGCTTCCTCTCCGAAACTCCTGAAAGTCCTTTAGTAACCATGATCAGTATGATTCCCGCTCGATTTTGTTGTCCTGACTTTGTGTGCGAACCTGTGCCGCCTTGTAACAGCCTTAAATCCATCCGAAAACGGTACTTTGGTTATCGTACCCCGTCCGATGCCCTTTGCGCCGCTTCGCAAGAATAGCGCATCCTATTGGAGACGGGCAGGATAGCCCATTTCTCTGCGCATTCGCTTCGCGCCAATACCACTAACGGAGACGACTAGTTGAAGAGCATCGCAGCCATCGTTTTGAAGCTTTTCTGGACTGGCTTCCTGCTCCTGACGTCTATCTATTGCCTGCTCACGTTTTTGCCGTATACCTACGCGGCACTTATCAAAGCTCCCGCTTATGAGTGGATGCCGTGGTTTGTACATCATCATGCTGCCCTGTATTGGTTCGGCTGCATCGGAACAATTTTCTGCCTTGCTCGTGAAAACAAGAGCCGCTATCACTTGGCACTGTTTTCCATTCTCTCCGTTGCAGGGATCGGGCTACTCGTTCATCCCGTGCTCGCTGGACTCCGCAGCGATTGGATGGCCTTGCTTTGGTCGTTGGTGGCTTTATTTCTTCTCCTCCTGACAACGGTGCCTGAATTACAAAAGCAGCTTTCACGCGAAGATGTTGCAAAATCCGAGAAACCTCTCCTGGGATACGCGAATGCCGTCCTCACAGCTGCTCTTGTTGCGTTGATTTACTCGGCCAGTGCGCAACAGCGCCTCTGGGGCGATGCCTCGACGCTTCACACGGCCGCCGCAAATTTGCGCCTGACTCTTTGGAGCTTGGCTACCCATCTCCTTGTTGCATTGATAGTTGTCTCGATACTGAACCTCGTTTTCCTGGTAGCAGCCCGTTTTTCCCGGCCACGTAGGATGCGCCTCTCGTTGATCGTGCTGCTCACGGTTGGCGCGCTTTGGACCGCGATTGCACTTTTTCTTGCGAACGCGCTCAGTTTCGAGGGATTAACCGCCCAACTATTCGCGGGCACGCTGGCCTGCGCGATTGCGTTTTCGGTCTTTTCGCTGATCTTGCCTTTGACGCAAAATCAAGATGGCAAGTCGCACTCACGTCGTGTACAAGCCATATTCGGACTGACCGCACTTTCCCTAGTAGCCGTCGCTGTTGGCCTTCCAGCCTGGACCACCGGAAGCGATTGGAACGGTGTTATCGCCAACACCTACACTTTGTTATTTTGGGTGACCCTTACGGCCTTGATGTACCTGCTACGACCCGATCGTGCCAATTACAACCTGGCCACGATTCTGGCTGTTGTGATCATCGCGATCTCAACTTACAAAGGACTTCAACTCACTGGGATCTTTTGGTCGCAGCCTCTCGGACAAACTGACGATGACATTGCGCGCGCGCTTGAAACTTACGCGGCCGAGGACGCTTCTTTTCAGCTCACGCGTCACCTGGTCACAAATTCGCGCCGCGAGCCCTGTGGTGATCTTTGCCGTATTTTGCGTGAATACACGGACATCCGGGATGCCTCGGCGCCGTTCGATGTGCAGCTCGTTAAAAAGCTCGAGCCTACAAAAGCCGACAAGCCGAACATTTTCATCTTTGTGATCGATTCGCTCCGACCAGATTACCTGGGCGCCTACAACTCTAAGGTCGATTTCAGCCCCAACCTCGACTCATTCGCACGAGACAGCGTCGTGGTACGCAATGCATTCACTCAATATGCAGGAACAACTTTGTCCGAACCGGCTATCTGGTCCGGAACCATGTTGCTGCATTCTCATTACATGCAGCCATTTTCCCGCGTGAATGCATTGGAAAAGCTCGCCCGCACTGACAACTATCAGATGGTAATCAGCTACGACACCGTGCTTCGCGAGCTCCTGGCTCCCTCCGACAACATAGTCAAGCTCGATACCGACAAAAATCTCTGGGGACGATTCGAGGTCTGCTCCACCATTGAACAGACCGAGCACGCGCTCGAAGCGCGCCGAGACCAGTCGCAGCCGGTTTTGTTTTACGCGCAACCGATGAATGTTCACCAGTTTGCGCGGAATAACCTTCCAGGCCCACAACAAACGGGATGGCGCAATCGTGCCGGGTTTAACAACCGCATTGCTTATGAAGTGCACCAGGTTGACGACTGCATGGGACGTTTCTTCTCCTACCTGAAAGCACGCGGTATGTACGACTCAAGCATCATCGTGCTCACGTCCGACCACGGCGATGCGACTGGCGAATTCGGCCGAAGAAGCCATTCCATATCGATCTATCCGGAAATCATGCGAGTGCCGCTTGTCGTTCATCTTCCCGAAAAGTTGCGCTCACGAGTAAAACACGATGATTCTCGCGTCTCGTTGCTCACCGACATCACGCCGTCCCTCTATTACCTGCTCGGACATAGGCCAGTTGAGGTAAATCCGATGTTTGGCATTCCGATCTTTGTCGATCATGACGACCAATGGTCGGAACGATCCAAAGATATCCTGCTTGCTTCGGATGTGCGCGCTGCTTATGGAATTCTCGCGGACAACGGACGATACCTGTACGTCACGTATGACTCGCCGGCGAAAAGTCAGTTGTGGGATTTGAAGAACGATCCGAATGCAGTCAACGACATTCTCACGCCCACTCTAAAGAAACGCTATGACGAGCGCATCATCGAACATCTGCATGCCATCGCCGACTTCTACGATTACAAACCTGGCATGGGATCACTGCTCGCTTCAAAGAAGCAGTAGCTGGTAGCATTAATCAATCACTGCTAGCTAATGGCTAGCGGCTCGAAAAGACCCATTCATTGAGCTGAAGCGTGGAGCCTGACAGCTGAAGCCTGCTTATTTCTTCTTTCCCGGCAAACTTGCAGGGTTCTCGTGAGTCCTCTCGCGGAAGCCGCCTTTCATTCCAGTCGCTAAGCCAACGCTCGATTCTCCAAACCTGTCGCGTACTTTATCCGCGGCTGCCAACGCTTGCTTCCACCGATCATCGCGTTTCGGATCCAGCAGGTTCATCTGTCCCGCATCTTCATCGAAGCCTGAGGTTTGCACGCCCAAAAGTCTGACAGTGAACCCCTTCTTCCAGTTCTTGTGAAACAGACGCCGCGCTTCTTCAAAGATCTCCACGTCCACTTGTGTGGGACGCGCGAGGCTGTGCGCGCGTGTGATTGTGGTGAAATCGGTATAACGCAGCTTTAACTGGATCGTTCGTGCACGCGCGTTCGCTTCCCGCAAACGCCGTCCCACCATTTCCGACAAGCGCATTAACGTCGACTCGATCTTTTGCACATCCGCGGTGTCATCGTTGTAAGTATGTTCGTGGCTGATCGACTTCGCTGCCGTGTCCTCGCCCACTTCCGTATCGAACCATCCGCCGGCATCAAATCCGCGAGACTTGCCCGCCAGCGCGAGGCCCCACTTTCCGAACTTCTCTTCCAATTCGTCATCCCCGAAGCGCGCCAGGTCTCCCACGCGCTCAATGCCGAGCGCATGAAGATTCTGCTCGGTGACTTTGCCGACGCCGGGGATGTCACGTACATCGAGTGGCGCCAAAAATTTCGCCTCTTCCCCAGGCACGACCCACAGCACGCCATTCGGCTTCGCCTTCGCCGATCCCACCTTGGCGACCAGTCGTGAACTTCCAATTCCGACCGAACAATTCAGTGAAGTTTTCTCTTTCATCGCCTGGTGAAGACGATGCGCCGCTTTCAGCGGCGGGCCGTGCAGGCGCTCTGTACCGGTCATGTCGAGGTACGCTTCGTCGATCGACGCCATCTCGACAAGCGGAGAATACGTGCAGAGCACGTCGTGAACTTTGTGCGAGTACTCGCGGTACCGCTCGGGATGCCCGTCGACAAAAATCGCTGGCGGACAGAGCTTCGCTGCCGTGCGCAGTGGCATCGCCGAATGCACGCCATACTTTCGCGCTTCGTACGAGGCTGCTGAGACAACTCCACGCTCATCCCGTTGTCCGCCTACCACCACCGGTTTGCCTTTCAAGGTCGGATCGAATAGTTCTTCGACCGAAACAAAGAAAGCATCCATGTCCACATGGAAGATGGTGCGGGGAAACGGTGGGGCCGATTCGACAGGCGTCGCGTTGAGCACGGGGGGTGTCATGGCGAGATCCGCGGACCCAGATTGTCTGATCTCGCAAATTGTATCAACGGTGACAACACGTGTTTTTCACAACGCTTAGCCGATCCGATAGTTGAAAACTATTACTTTCGGCTGGGTCGGTTAACTTTGGAGTTTGCCCAAAATAGCCGGAACGCTTTTAGAAGCGTTTTAAGGCTCCTCTTGATTGTCGGACGACCTCAGCGTCGTCCCGAGCCTCAACAAGGTCACCAGGGGGCTGCAAATGCGAGGAATGCCATTCTAGGCGGCCCTCTGAACAGCTTTTAGGCAATCTAATCAACCGTGGCCCGGGTAATCGGCAGTCCCACTTTGTAGTTATCAACAGCTTATACGCAATTTCAATAAGTTAACAACGATCAGCTCGCTAGCGCTGCTATTTTGGCTTGTCGAAGGCGTTCGTAAAGCTTGCTGTACTCGCGCGCCGATGTTGCCCACGAGAAGTCCTTGGCCATTCCATTTCGCATCAGCTGCTGCCAGGATGTGCGGTCTCGAAAATCTTCGAGTGCACGCTTTACGGTTGCGAGCAGTGCTTCGCCGCTATAGTCAACGAACTTGAATCCAGTTCCCTTCCCGGTACGCGGGTCCCAAGGCTCGATCGTATCGTCGAGCCCACCGGTTGCTCTCACGATCGGCACGGTCCCATACTTCAAACTGTAGATCTGGTTCAATCCGCACGGCTCATAGTGCGAAGGCATCAGGAACATGTCCGCGCCCGCTTCAATCTTGTGAGCCAGTTTGTTGTCATATGCAATCTTCACGGCGATCTTGTGCGGATAGTGACGTTGCAGCCGGCGGAACATTTCCTCGTAAGATGCGTCACCTGATCCCAGCACGGTAAGAATCATCTCCTCGCGTGCCAATCTATCCACAATCTGCGAAATGAGGTCGAATCCTTTCTGCTCAGCGAACCGCGAGACGATTCCAATCACCGGCAGTTCCGTTTCCGCGTTCGCGATTCCAAACTGCGCGAGCAAGTCCTGCTTGCATTTCTTCTTGCCGGATAAGTCCTGTGCTGAAAAGCTCGCCGCGATGCAATTATCCGTTTCGGGACTCCATTCGTTGTAGTCGACACCGTTCAAGATTCCAGCTACGTTCGAATTGCGCGTTCGCAAGACACCTTCAAGGCCAAATCCATACTCGGAGGTCTGAATCTCTTGCGCATACTTACGGCTGACGGTACTCACCGCATCCGCCGTGACCAACGCGCCTTTAAGGAAATTGACTTGCCCAAAAAATTCCAACCGCGAAATCGTGAACAGGTCCCACGGCAACATGAGTAACGGAAGGATTTCTGGCGGGAACAGGCCCTGGTAGCCGATGTTGTGCACGGTCAGAAGCGTCGAAACTTCACGAAAGGCGGGATCCTGCGCGTACACAGTGCGCAGCAAGATCGGTACTAAAGCGCTCTGCCAGTCATGGCAATGGAATATGTGCGGCACACCGAGAATTTTCGAGGCCTCGAGCGCAGCACGGCAAAACAAGGCAAACCGTTCCGCATTATCCGGGAAGTCGCCCGACGGAGTTCCATATAGACCATCCCTTTCGAAGTATTCGGGATAATCGATGAAGTAATAGCGAACTCCAGCCGTGTTTTCCCCCGTCACTACTGAGCAAAAGCGGTATTGGTCATCGAAGGGGACGGTAATGCTTCGCACAACCAGCTGCGGCTCATAGGGCCGAGTGGGCCGATAACGAGGGATGTAAACACTGATCTGGTGTCCGAGGTTTGCCAGCGCTTTCGGCAATGCACCCACGACATCAGCGAGGCCGCCCGTTTTGGAGAACGGCACGCACTCCGATGCCACGAACGCGATGTGCATGTGGTAGCGCAACCTCCGTTGGAACCGGTCAGGCCCGGTCCACGATATGATGGTAAGTGTTCGGCCCCACCCACGAAGTTCGGAGGCCGCGGCAAGAACCGTGCCAGTTTAATTGGCGCGATGAAAGAGGGTCAACGTGCCCAAAACTTCCGCGCGTCCCCGCCGCAGCTCGAAGCCAAAGCTGGGTCAGCATTTCCTGGCGAGCGAATCGGCGGCACTGCGCATTGTCGAAGAACTCGGCGATATCAGCGAAAGCACGGTCATCGAAATCGGGCCCGGGCGAGGCGCGCTCACCGCTCTGCTCGCGCAACACGCGCGGCGTCTCATCGCGATTGAACTGGATCGCGTTCTAGCCGCCCAATTGCGAATGCAGTTTAACCAAACTCCTAATCTTGAAGTGATCGAAGGAGACGTTCTGTCGATCGACTTCGACACCATTCTCGGCCCGCGGCCCGGATTTCAGAGGCCTGGTCTAACCCTCGAACCCGAACGCGCACATGTGGTTGGCAATCTTCCCTACTACATCACTTCGGACATCCTGCTCCATCTATTTAAGTATCGCCGCCACTTTTCCTCGCTGGTAATCATGGTTCAAAAAGAAGTCGCGGATCGGCTCGCGGCAAAGCCGGGGACCAGCGAATACGGATTGCTCTCAGCCACCGCGCAGCTTTACGCGCGAGTGGAGAAGCTTTTCACTCTCCCTCCGGGAGCATTCGTTCCGCCCCCGAAGGTGCACTCAACCGTAGTTCGTCTCACGATTGAGCCTCGCCTCGAAAAACTGCTCGTTCCCGAAAATGATTTCATTCAGTTTTTAAAATTGTCATTTGGTCAAAAACGTAAGACCTTGTGGAACAATCTGAAAGAAGAGCATGATGCCGGAGCGTTGAAAGCCGCGCTCGCGGAAACAGGGATCAAGCCGACGGTGCGCGCTGAAGCACTTTCGCTGGAACGAAGCGCAGCGCTGTTTCGCGCGCTCCACAGTACTGCCAGCTGACTCGCTCGCAGGAAGGAGTTAGCCATGTCCACCGCCGTGCGCACCCCCGCGGTCGCGGGAAGGTTTTATCCGGGTGACCGCGAAACGCTGTTGCGTACACTGGATTCCTTTCTCGGTGAAGACTCGCTTCCGGTACACGCCATCGGCTGCATCGCACCACATGCCGGATATATCTACTCGGGCGGAGTCGCGGGCGCTGTGTACACCCACGTTGTCATTCCGCAACAGTGCATCGTTCTGTGCCCGAACCACACTGGCATGGGACCGTCGCTTTCAATCATGAGTTCCGGCACATGGCAGACTCCACTGGGCGAAGTGTCGATCGATGCTGGCCTCGCGGAAGGGCTCAAGTCCCGAATGTCGCAACTCACGGAAGATCAAAGCGCGCATTATCGCGAACACGCGATCGAAGTGCAGTTGCCTTTTCTCCAGGTGCGCCAGGATTCCCTTTCTTTCGTTCCGATCGCAGTGGGCACAAGTCGTTTCGAAGTCATGGAGCGGCTCGGAATGGTTCTTGCCGAAATCTGCTCGGCGCTCCCATCGAGTGCATTGATCATCGCTTCAAGTGACATGAATCACTACGAGTCGGACGCCCTTACACGCATGAAGGACCATCTCGCTATCGACCGCATTCTGGAGTTGGATGCGAGAGGTCTTCACGACACCGTGATGAAGGAAAACATCAGCATGTGCGGCTTCGGGCCGACGGTCGCGATGCTGACCGCGGCGAATGCGCTCGGCGCAACGAAATCGGAGTTGGTACAGTACGCGACTTCAGGAGATGTCTCTGGCGACCGGGATATGGTGGTCGGATATGCGGGCATGGTGGTTTGGTAACGGGCTCGCTCTTTTTTCTCATTCCGAGCGGAGAACCATCTGTTTCAACCGTTCCCTAACGTTGTCATTCCGAGCGAAGCGAGGAAGCTGCTCTTCCTAACGGCCGTCCTTAGCGGTCCCTTTGCCCCGTAGCGATCATATGACTGCAGTTACCCGCTCGGGAAAGGGGCTTCCCCACTCTGCCGCCAAGTCGGCCCACGCGGGATTCATCTGCTCGACGAGCGCGATCTTCTTTTCGCGCCGCCACTTCTTAATTTCAGTTTCCCGTAAGATCGCGTTGTTCACATAGCGGAAGGCTTCGTAGTACACAAGCCGCGTCGTTCGGTACCGGCGTGTGAATCCGCCTGCCTCTCCTGATTTGTGTTGGAGGACTCGTGCGAGGAGGAATCCTGTAACACCGACATAGAGCACTCTTCCCTTGCTTGCCATGATGTAAACGTAATAACGCTTCTCTCTTGGCATGCAAGTTTCTCTTGTAAGAATAATGAGGCCGCCTATTTCGAGCGGCGCTCCACCTCACATTGTGGCGTTCAGATTTACCACGGCATGGAAAAAAGCAGATTCCTCCCTTTGGTCGGAATGACAAAGATGTTAGAGATAAAAAATGGGCGGCCAAACGGCCGCCCGATTCATTTCAGTTCGGTTTCACCGATGCGGAGGAGACGAACTGCGTGGAGGTGACGATGAACGACCGCCGCCGCTCGAAGGCATTCGCATGGAAGGCGAACTCGTTCGACCGCCGCCAGAACCAGACCGTGCCGTCGAACCCGATGAGGTCGTCGTTCGAGAAGAGGTGCCCGTCGTCGTAGACGTGCTTGTCCTCGCTGACGGAGCCACCATGACGGCCTCGGGTCTTGTTCGAACTGTTACGGCACCCTCGTTCGAGACTCGCTTAGCAACTTTGTTTAAGTCTTTCACGCTGCCGCGAGTTAGGCCAAAGCCTGCCGAGTCTCGGCTGATCGTCAAACGGCGAGGTGGAATGTTAGTCGCTCCAGTTACCGGTCCACGTCCGACACTGACCACCGTTGCGGTCCGATTCGGTGGAGGTTGCGGCGGACGGAACCGATTCGGCGGATTAACAACTCGCGGAACCGTGTACCAGTTGTTCCAGCCACCTGGTTGCCACACCCAACCGTAGCCGGGCACGAAGGCCCATCCACCATAGCGGTACGGCATCCATCCCCACGGATACGACGACACCCACGTGTAGCCAAATCCCGGATACCACATCCAAGCGCCGTCCATCCAAGGATTCCATCCGGCGCCGACGAAATATGGCTGCCAGACTGTACCGTAGCCCGGGACGTTGTAATAGTTTCCGTAGTAGTTCAGGTCGCTTACACCGTAGCTGTACGGGTAGGAGCTCGAAGATTTACTTGCGAGATAGCGATCGTGATAGTCCAACTGCTCGCGATCCCATGCATCGTACGGATCATCTTCGATTTTCTTGGCAATCTCGTACTTGTCACCGTCGGTGAGGTTGAAGGTGGCAGTGTGTTTCTTGTCGACCTCAAAGTTTCCGGAAGCACCGGACACAGGCACTTCACCATCGAAGACGGCCACGTTTGCGTCCAGCGTCGTCACTTCAAGACGGAAGTGCGCTTCCTTCTGAAGTCGTATGGATTCTTGCGCGAACTTGACGGTGAAGTCATCGTCTTTTGCGCCGCGGAAATTCACGTAGGCGAGTCCCTCGTCGACGCTGGTGGTTGAGACCCGCACACCAGAGTCGCGCAAAGAAAGCTCGCTAAAAGTCAGTTTCGTGTCGGGCGCGATGCGGATGACACTGCCATTTTCGAATTCAACTTCCGCGCGGCCATCGTTCTTTGTTTGCAGAACGATGCCTTCTGTCACCGGCATGTTGAGAATTGCTTTTTCAGGACCGTCGCCCGTGTTGCGGTCAATCGTGACTGTCCCGCTGACATTACTGAGGCGAACGATACGAGCATGCGACTCAGCGATTGCAGGAAAAGCTGCCGAAGCTACAAGCAGCATGCTAAGAACCAGCCCCATAGCTAGTTTCCAAGCGGACATAAAGTTGTCTCCCAGGATTCTTCCCTTAATTATTAGAACACGGTTTATATCAGCGAGTTGCATGAATTCGGCGTGACCGGTAAGTAGATGTGGTGCCGAATCTTGTGCAGCTGGGCAGCAGGACACCCGCGCTGGTTTCGGGTGGCTCCATGACAGCACGGAGGTGTGCTTTGTTGATAGGTTAGGAGTTAGCCGTCCTTCTCGATCAGTTTGTCCAGAATACCGGACGCCGCTTCGAGGATCTCCTTGTCCAGCTTCCGGTTGGAGGCAATGGCTTCGGCCAGAGGAATCGAGACAATCTTATTCCCTCGCAGCGCCGCCATGTGTCCGAACTCGCCGCGGTGGACCATGTCGATGGCGCCTAAGCCGTAACGTGTGGCGAGCACGCGATCGAAAGCGCTGGGAGAACCGCCGCGCTGGATGTGTCCAAGAACGACTGATCGGCTCTCAAAGCCAGTGCGCTTCTCGATTTCCTTTGCGAGAACTGCGCCAATTCCGCCGAGTCGGAGATGACCAAACTCATCACGTCCAACATCCTGGAGTACTGGCGCTCCATCGTGCATTTCGGCGCCACCGGAAAATTTGGCTCCCTCAGCCACCACAACGATTGAGAAGTATCGTCCACGCGCATGCCTTTGGCCGATAAGTTCTGCGACTTTGTCGACATCGAAAGGCACTTCGGGAACAAGGATGACGTCAGCGCCGCCCGCAATGCCGCTGTAAGCAGCGATCCAACCCGAATCGCGTCCCATGACTTCAACGACGATGACGCGGTTGTGCGCTTCCGCGGTGGTATGTACGCGATCGATTGCGCTGGTAGCTACGTTGACCGCAGTATCAAAACCAAATGTAAAGTCTGTACCGGCGAGGTCGTTGTCGATAGTTTTGGGAACGCCGACGACTTTCGCGCCCCGCTCCGTCAGTTTCTGCGCGACTGATAGGGTGTCATCGCCACCGATCGCGATGAGCGCTTCCACTTTGTGTTTATTCATGCATGCGACGACACGGTCGAGACCGTCGGAGTGTTTCGAAGGATTGGTGCGCGAAGTGCGCAGGATCGTGCCACCGCGCGGAAGGATGCCCGCGACCGTTTCCAAATCGAGCGGCATCGTTTTGTCTTCGACCAGTCCGCGCCAGCCTTCCATGAAACCAACGAATTCGTCCTCGTAATGAAATGAACCTTTCCGCACAATGGCGCGGATGACAGCATTTAATCCAGGACAATCGCCTCCGCCGGTCAGGACTCCGATTCTCATTGCCAACTCCTAAGATTGCAGAATGAATGCGTGTCTCGCGCGGTTGAATACACGTATCGCGTTCAGCTTGCGGGTCTTTGAACCTGCGCGGAACGTACAAGGGTATCAAAAATCGTTTCAATATTGGGGTTATGGCGTTTATGCCGTCAAACGATGGGTTTGGTACACTCGCGCGCAATGAATAGGGCGTGCAAGACCGCGCTGCTGGGAATGCTCGTGATGCTCGGCGTTAAATTAGGCTCTCACAGCCAAGAACAACCGAAGCAGCAAACTCCAACAAGTATCGAAGCTGGGGTGAAGGATTCGACGCAGACGCCACTCAAAGTCGGCGGTAAAGTATCGGCGCCAAGAATCATCACTGCACCCCAACCGGAATACTCAGAAAGCGCCCGAAGTAGGGGTTACGAGGGAGTTTGCGTTCTATGGCTTGTGGTCGGGACAGATGGGAAACCTCACGACATTCGGATCGCCCGGTCACTCGGTTTGGGATTGGATGAAAAAGCAATTGAGGCAGTGCAACAGTGGCGATTTGAACCTGCGAAAAGAGACGGGAAGGCTGTTGCAGTGCAAATCAACGTGGAAGTTAACTTTCACTTACTTGGATCTGACCTGGAAATTACGAACTTGATCAGAAATGCTGAAAGAGGTGATGCCGAGGCTCAATTTAAAGTCTCGTCATTATTTCTCAAAAGTGACTCACGCCAAGTTCAAGAGCGCGGTTTATCATACCTTACCCGAGCCGCAAATCAGGGTCTCGCAAAAGCACAGTTCCAACTAGGCGAACGGCTTTTTCATCACGCACCGAACAATGCTCCAGATTATTTGGCGGCCTACGTCTGGTATGCACTCGCTAATAACTCCGGCGAAAAGAAGGCTAATAAAGCATTGAAAGAACTTACTTCTAAAATGTCTCCCGAGCAAATCACTGAAGCGCAGACTCGGGTTGCAAACTGGAAGCCCACTCCCTCAAATTAATCCCGGTGCGGGCTGGTGCCCACGCTGATACCGTGTTGCCGATTGCGCCGTTCGCGCGGATTCGCCACAATACCCTTCAACGTCTGCGTTCTGGGATCCTTCATGCCGAAATGGTCGAAAGCTCTTTTGTGGATTGCCACCAGCCTCCTCGGGGCGGTGGCGCTAGCCACCATCGCACTTCATCGTGGAGAAGCGATCAATGCCATGTGGCTCGTGGTCGCCGCCGTTTGTACGTATGCGATCGGGTATCGGTTTTATAGCAAGTTCATCGCGGCGAAAGTGCTGGCTCTCGACGCCACTCGCGCTACACCCGCGGAGAGATTGGAAGACGGACGCGATTTCGTACCTACCAACAAGTGGGTGGTCTTCGGACATCACTTTGCAGCGATCGCCGGACCGGGGCCTCTTGTTGGTCCAGTGCTGGCCGCGCAATTCGGATATCTGCCGGGAACGCTTTGGATTGTGGCAGGGGCTGTTCTCGGTGGATGCGTGCAGGATTTCGTCATTTTGCTTTTCTCCGTGCGTCGCGACGGAAAATCGTTGACCGAGATGGCCAAGTCGGAAATCGGGAAACTGGGTGGCTTTGTCGCTTATGTCGCCATAATCACCATCATCATCGTTTTGCTGGGAGCCGTCGCTCTCATCGTGGTCAATGCGCTCAAGGATAGTCCGTGGGGCACGTTCACCATCGCCATGACCATCCCCATCGCGTTGCTGATGGGCATTTATCTGCGTCGATTTCGTCCCGGAAAAGTGCTGGAAACGTCAGTGATCGGAGTTGTGCTTGTGCTGCTGGCGATCTGGGAAGGACAGAGTATTGCGCATCATCCAACCTGGGGACCGGCCTTCACTTTAACTGCGCCAACATTGGCGATCTTAATCATTGTGTACGGGTATGCGGCCTCTGCCCTTCCCGTCTGGCTTCTGCTCGCGCCACGGGATTACCTCAGCACGTTCGTGAAACTAGGAACCATCGGATTACTCGCCATCGGAATCGTTGCACTGCGTCCCACGCTCCACATGCCGCCGCTGACGCGTTTCGTCGATGGAACCGGCCCGGTATTTGCAGGCAAGATTTTTCCGTTCGCATTCATCACGATCGCTTGTGGCGCCATCAGCGGATTCCATTCGCTGATTTCGAGCGGCACCACGCCCAAGCTCATTCGGCGCGAAACGGAAACGCGCATGGTTGGCTACGGCTCCATGATGGCGGAGTCGTTGGTTGCGATTATGGCGACAATTGCAGCGTGCGTTCTGCAGCCCGGAGTTTATTTCGCGATTAATAGTCCCGCGGGCGTAGTCGGCCAAACGGCTGATGCTGCAGCTGCCACGATCAGCAGTTGGGGATTTCCTATCAGTGCCGCTGATATGCAAGTGCTGGCCCAGGCAGTCGGAGAAAAGACGCTGTTCAATCGCACAGGTGGAGCGCCTGCGTTCGCTGTTGGCATGGCCCACATCTTCTCGAACTCGCTCGGCGGACAAGCCGTCATGGCGATCTGGTATCACTTCGCCATCATGTTCGAGGCCCTGTTTATTTTGACGATTCTCGATGCGGGCACGCGCGTGGGCCGCTTCATGTTGCAGGATGCGCTCGGCCACATCTGGAAGCCGCTCGGGCGCACGAGTTGGTATCCATCGATCCTCACAACGAGCGCCCTCATTGTCGCAGCCTGGGGATATTTTCTGTGGCAAGGGGTGAAAGATCCGCTCGGCGGGATTAATTCACTGTGGCCACTGTTTGGGATTTCTAATCAACTGCTGGCGACCGTGGCCCTCTGCGTGGCAACTACCATCATCATCAAGATGGGCCGTGCTCGATACATGGCCGTCACGCTAATACCGCTCGCGTGGCTCGTTTCTGTAACTTTCACGGCGTCGTATCACAAGATTTTCGATTCCAATCCACGAATTGGCTTCCTGGCACACGCAGCGCAACTGAGTGCGAAAGCGGCTGGTAATCCCACGTCGGAAGTGTCGCACTTGATCTTGAATGACCGTCTGGATGCCGCTGTAACAGGTGTGCTCGTCGTAATGGTGGCGCTGATCCTGATTGAATCGGTCACGCTATGGGCGAAAGTTCTAACTGGACGCCGACAACTTCATACTCGCGAAACACCGTTCGTGATGACTCGCTGGGTAGAGGAGCGAGGATGAAACTCGTTCGCCAAATCACGAGCACGCTGCTCGCGACGCTTCGCGAGATATTCGACGAATCGGCTTACGAGCGTTTTCTGGCACGCCACGGCGTCGCGTCTTCGGTTTCGAGCTATGCCCGATTTTGCCGGGAACGCGAGGCCGCCAAGGCACGTCGTCCTCGGTGTTGCTGAGATTTCGGAAAAGAGGTGGATCTATGCCTTGTTGTCTTTTTCCGCACCAGTCTCAGTATCTTTCATCGCGGATTTGAAACCGCGGATGCCATCGCCGAGACCACGGCCGAGTTCTGGCAATTTCTTTGGGCCAAACACGAGAAGGGCAATTCCAAAAATAACCAGCAGATGCATAGGCTGAAACAATCCTTCGAACACAAATCCTCCATGGCGCAATGCGCATTTGAATAACGGGCACCGAGTACCGCGATGGCCTGAGTGCCCGCCTTCAGAATTGAATATTTGTTAACTGTGACGACGGGCTGCGTCAGCTTCCCGCGCGAGTTCATTCAGGAAATCGAAGAAGTCCGGAGATTGGCCTTTAAACAGTCCGCTGTCGACAAATCCTTTCAGGGCCGCGGCAGCAGCGCCTTCCGTTTTCGTTGGACGAATGATTGAACATACCGGGAAATTTGTGCTCAAAAACGTGGTTGGCTCCGGCATGATCAGGTTGGTCTGAAAGTTTTCGCCGCCGAGCGGAGGAGAATTCAGATCCGGAAATGTCACCTTAACCCCGGTCACCGGATCCACAATCCCGCTTAAGGGAGGTGCGTTGCCAGCTTTGTCCTGCCAAGTTTGGAAATGCATGATCTCAGTTCCGCCGATGCTGAGCAGGATGCGCAGCACTTCCACGTTGTTCGCACGTTGCGCAAGCGACGGATACATGCTCGACCCGCCCTGCTCGATGGTTGCGAAATGGAATCCGGCGGTATTCGCGATCGCCTGAGTGAAATCGGAAATTCCGTTCGGCTTTGATCCATCGGGCTGCACATCATCGTCGGTTCGTGGAATTGCCGTGTGTTCTCCTACGACCAGCGTCGGGATGGCCTGGCGAAAGGTGTCGCCGAGGTCGGGATTCTTGTGCCGTGCGCGGTAGCGCGTGTACCACGTGGTATCGACCGCGAGCTGCATGAGATTCGTAAGACGTCCGATCTGGCGTGCACCCGTTGCTCGGCTGCTTGGCAGGGTACGGAATCGGTTCAGGTTCACCGGCTCTGCACCTTTCGCAATCAGATAAGCATTGATGAACTTTTCGTGAGTTTTCTCATCTTCAGTGTTGTCATGGATGTACTGGTCCATGTCTTCGTCGAGCTGGCCCACGGCGAGAGTGAAGAGCGGGTTGCCACCGGTGAGGCCGGGCAGTTCTTTGTCTTGTGTGCCGGCCAGTTCCGTATATTGCAACCAGAGATCGGTTTCAATGATCTCGGCAGCACAGGCGAAGCGCAGCAGTGCTGCATCACCTTTCGAGATGGGAGCGCTCGACATTTCAGCTAACAGATCGGCCGAAAGAATGCCGCCTGCGGCAATCGCAGCGCCGAGAGTTCCGGCGCCTTTGAGAAATGAGCGCCGGTTCACCGCGCGTGATTCCGGGGTTTCGAGGGTCTCTTCCGCTGACGCTTGATTTGCGCCAGCGGCTGCAAGAAGGGGGCGATCTTCTGCGTGCATATGAACTCCATTCTGATGTGCGGCGGTGGATCCGCCTTTGAGTCCAAGTTAGGCGCGGCGCATCGCACCCGTGTCACAAAGCGGTAACGTGAATGTAATAAGTTTGTTTCTGGTTGAAGGGCGCACCAGATGGATGTGCTTGCTGTGTGCGGTACACTCAAAGTGGAATGCGCGTCCTCGGAATCGACTGCGGCACGGAGTACACGGGCTATGGCGTTGTCGATCTGAAGCCAGATGGCGGCCTGAGATGTCTTTGTTGCGGCGCGATCAAACTTTCACCGCGTGAACCACTCCCGACACGGCTTTCGCAAATCTTTGATCGCCTGTCAGAGTTGATCGCGAAACATCAACCGAACCAGGTCGCCATTGAAGATGTGTTTTACGCAGTGAATGCGAAATCAGCGCTTAAACTCGGACAAGTACGCGGCGTTGCCATGCTGGCAGCTGCAACAGCGAAGCTCGAGGTCGCAGAATATTCGCCACTCTCCATCAAGTCTTCGGTTGTTGGATACGGCAGGGCAGAAAAGCAACAAGTGCAACACATGGTCATGCGGCTGCTTGATTTGGCTGAAATACCCGAGCCTCCGGATGCGGCGGATGCTCTGGCGATTGCTATCTGTCATCTGCACACAGCGGCGACCCTGGCGCGGCAAGCTGCGAACTGAACCTTCGGTCTTGGCCGACGTTCTCCCGTAAACGCTTTATCGAATCGAAGACTTGTTAAGTTATCGGTTCATGACCCACCCGATCACCGCCGCGCCCAACACAAGCCACGCGGAGTTGATGCGGAACCGGATCAGCGCCACAGCGCTGGCGATAGCCATGATTGCTGTGGGGATGTCGACGAGTGCAGCCTTTCCCAATTCCCAAGTCACCCCAATCATGAGTGCCAGTGATCCGGCGACGACGCCGTCAAGAAACGCAGAAGCCGTGGTGGACCGACGGATGCGCGGCAGCAGCGGACCGCTCATCGCTACGAGGAAAAATCCTGGTAGGAAAATGCCTATCGTTGCAACAACGGCGCCTTTGATTCCACCCACTAAGTAGCCAATGAATGTTGCCGTCGTAAACACCGGGCCTGGAGTGACTTGCCCGACCGCGACCGCATCCAGTAATTGGTGCTCGTTCAGCCAATGAAGATTGGTGACGAAATCGTCGCGCAGAAATACCAGCAGCACGTAGCCGCTTCCGAACAAGACGCTCCCGATCTTCAGAAACGTGAGAAACAGGCGGGCGATACTGAACGGAATCTGGTCCGCGACTGTAGGAGAGGCAGGCAAGAGCGTGGCGAACCACGCGATGAAGGAATGAGTCGAGCCGCCCCGAAACAATGGAACAACGAGAGCCGCAATTCCCGCGACCAGCAGAATCAATAGCGGAGGGACATCGAGGAAGTAGGCAAGCAGGCACGCTATTGCGATCATGGCTAGCCAAGCTGTCCGGATCGCTGACTTCCGCAACATCCACAATGCTTGCGCGACGACTGCGATCACGACCGGCTTTACGGCGTAGAGGACGCGAGCCACGCTGGGCAGCGATCCGAAGCGCACGTAGACGGCTGCGAGGCAACAGAGGATGATTGCCGCCGGAAGAATAAAACAACATCCTGCAACGACGAGGCCTCTCCATCCGCGCTTCTGAAAACCGATGTAAATCGCCAACTCGGTGGAACTGGGCCCGGGAATAAGGTTGGCAGCGGCCAATCGGTCGAGAAATTCCTGGTGACTAATCCAGTGACGGCGGCGAACGAACTGCTCCTCCATCATTGCGATGTGGGCCGCTGGGCCGCCGAAAGCAATCGTTCCGAGTTTTAAAAACGCGAGCGCCAACTCTGGCAGAGACGGTCGCTCAGAGTTCATCGATGGAATCTCATTTACGGTTTGGGTGGCGGTGCTGGTGTGAATTGCGCAAGGTCGGTCAATCCTAGTGACCCTTCGATGGTCGTCATGGTTTGTTCCGCGTCCTCGAATCCATCTTTGCCGAACATGCGGTGCTCGATGTCTTCAAACTGATCGGAGAGTTCATCGAGCTGTTTGTTCGTGAAGTTTTTCTTCCAGGAAGGAAAGATGATCGTATCCTCGCGCGCCGCGTGGTTTTCATACATGCGAACAAAACTCTCGAAAACTTTGGCCAAGGGTTCGGCATGGGCCGCACTGACTTTACCGTTATTCGTTACAGAGAGGATGTAGTCCGTAATCTCGCGTCCGCGCGCATGTTGGGCGGTCAGAACATCAGCATAGTGCGCTAAATCTTTGTTCATTTTACGCACGGTGGGAAAGATGTGTTGTTCTTCCAGCATTTTCTCGTGGTAGTCCTCGCCAAAAGTGCGGAACAGCTGTGCAGTCCGGTGTAACGCGCCGCCATCTACTGAGGCTGCATTGCCGCGCAGTTTGGGGACCGTCTCAGCATAAACGAGCAATGCGCGGCGAATCACGCCGTGCTCCCGCATGAGGTCTTCGGTCGCGGTAACTTCAGGCTCGTCTGGTTTCTTGTTCTCATCCGATCCCCAACTAAGAACGGACGCGGCTGCGATGGAACTAGCGATCAATGATTGTTGAAGGAGTTTGCGGCGACTGGAGCTTTGGGTCATAGGGCCTCCGGGCGTGTTTAGGTCTCAGATGCAGCATAGGTCTTTTCCGTACGTCTTTTTGAGCGGTTCGAGGAAGCAAAGTTCGAGAAGTGAATATTCGCGCAGTTTGCGGACTTTGAGGTAGGCTTTGATCTCTGGAGAAGCCAGTGAGATTTGTACGAACTAGAAACCAGACGCTGATCGCGATCGCGTTGATGTTGATTACAGTTCTCGGCATTGAACCTACTCTTGCTGCTCAACAGTTCTCAACCGAAAAACGCACGCAGATCGAAGCCGCCGTGTCGAAGTTCATGGCTACGTCTCATGCGCCTGGGGTGTCGGTTGCCGTCGTCGAGAATGGCGCTCTCGCGTGGTCCACAGGGTTTGGTATGGCGGACCTGGAAAATTCTGTGCCCGCTACCGAGCACACGCTGTATCGGCTGGCCTCGATCTCAAAATCTCTGACCGCGATTGGCGCAATGCAACTGGTTGAGCACGGCAAACTCGATCTGGATGCGTCGGTGCAGAAGTACTGCCCTGCTTTTCCGCAGAAGGACATCACGATAACAACGCGCGAGGTGCTTGGACATCTCGGAGGCATACGCCACTATCGCGAAGGTCCGAACGACCTTGAAATCGGGAACACGAAGCACTTCGACAAGCCCATCGAAGCAGGTCTGAACTTTTTCAAAGACGATCCCTTGGTTGCGAAGCCCGGAACGGAGTTTCATTACTCAACTCAAGGATTCACGCTGGTGGGTTGTGTCATGGAAGGTGCATCCGGGAAGAGCTACGTGGACTACATGCGCGAGCAAGTTTTCAGTCCCGCCGAGATGGCCGTCACGCAACCTGATCAACGGTTCTCGATCATTCCGTACCGCACGCGCTTTTATCAGCTGAACAAGTCTGGCACCGTTGAAAACGCTGATTTCCTCGATTCCAGTTACAAGATTCCCGGCGGAGGTTTCATTTCATCGGTCGAAGATATGGCGCGTCTTGAAGTCGCCATACTGCATGACAAGTTGATTCGCCGTCCAACACGCGACCTGCTGTGGACACCCTTGAAGCCATCAAATGGCGGCGAAGACAACTACGGCTTGGGATGGGACACGGGGAAAGTCGACAGCGTGTTCTATGCCGGCCACAATGGCGGACAGCAAGGGACGAGTACTGCGTTCCGTATCGCTCCCGCACAGCAGGCCGGAGTGGTTGTGCTGACGAATCTGGAAGGAGCGGATGCCGGCGGACTGGCGATGGACATCCTGAAGATAATGACAAACACTTCCACGGAGTCTCCCTCAAGTCAGCCCTGAAGGTCCGCCAGTTTACAACCTCCGCCTCTTTCACGTACCCTCTCGCGCATGAACCGACGCACATTTATTCAGGGCACTGCCGCTACCGCTGCGTTCTTATCCACTCCGAAATTTTCTCTTGCTGCGCAGGCGGATTTGCAGCCTGTGTTTGCTGAAGTCACGAAGCGCCATGATGAAGCCGTGAAACGCTTGCAGACTTGGATCCGCCAACCATCAATCGCGGCTGAAAATCGCGGTATGACCGAAGGCTGCGAATTGACGATGCAGATGTTCAAGGAAGCCGGCTTTCAGTCGGTTACCAAAATTCCGACGGACGGCCAGCCCGGCATTTTCGCGACGCTCGATGCAGGCGCGCCGCGCACAGTCGGCGTCTATTTCATGTATGACGTGAAACAGGTTGACCCGGCAGAATGGTCATCACCACCGTTCGATGCCGCCCTGGTCGACAAGCCAGGTCTCGGAAAAGTTATCGTTGGGCGCGGCGCCGTCAATCAAAAAGGTCCGGAAGCTACATTTCTAGCTGCTCTGCACGCGATACAAGGCACTGGAAGCAAGATGCCAGTGAACCTCGTGATGGTGGCCGAAGGTGAGGAAGAAATTGGATCGCCACATATCCCGCAGCTTGTGCGCCGTCCTGAAGTTATCGCCGCTTTGAAGAAAACAGATGGACTCTTTCTGCCAGACGCCGCGCAAGATCTCGACGGCAGCGTGACCGTGCAGCTTGGCGCAAAGGGCGTGATTGAAGTCGAACTCGTTTCAAGCGGCGAGAAGTGGGGGCGCGGCCCTTCACACGATGTGCACTCGAGCGAGAAGGCTCGCATCGATAGCCCGGCCTGGCATCTCGTACAGGCTCTTGCCACTTTAGTTTCGCCCGACGGCAACACACCGGCAGTTGCTGGACTCGCGGATAAAGCGCGTCCTCTCTCAGACGCAGAAAAAGCGATGATCGCGACTGCTGCCAAGCGAATGGACGAGAACATCTCCAAGCAGTCGCTCGGGATTAAAACTTGGCTTCACGATGTCAGCTTCCAAGAATCACTTGAGCTGCTGATGTCGAAACCAACCATCAACATCGAAGGCCTGGTTGGCGGATACACAGGCCCCGGCGGCAAAACGATCCTGCCGCACCGGGCGGTTGCGAAACTAGATCTTCGTCTCGTGCCCGACATGAAAGCTGATGAAACGCTAGCTGCGTTGAAGGCGCACCTTGCAACCAAAGGCTTCGGCGACATCGAAGTGAATATGACGGGCGGATACGATCCGAACAGTACCTCAGCAGACGCTCGCATCATTCAAAAGCAACTGGGGCTCTATAAGCGCGCCGGGATCGATCCGATCGTGCTGCCGCGCAGTGCTGGTTCGTGGCCAGGGTATGTGTTTACGGGCGATCCGCTGAATCTGCCGGCTGGCGGATTTGGTCTTGGGCATGGCGATGGAGCGCATGCACCGAACGAATACTTCCTCATCGAGTCGTCCAACCCCAAGCTGCAAGGAATGGACGGAGCGGTGAAATCGTACGTGGAATTTTTGTACGAAATGGCGACATAGAATCTCGTCGCGAGGTTAGTTGTTTTGCCATTGCGAGAAGCGCCGCGCGAGGCTATCCTCCACACCGCGCGGTTCGCCTTCTGGCATAATCACTATGGCATGACAAGTTGGACATTTTCGGCTCTGCTTCGCTTTTGTCTCTTCTTAGTTGGAAGTGTCGTCCTGGCGCAGGGGCAAGCGCCTCCTGTCATTACATTCACGCTGGATTTTCCGGGGTCGTCCCCGGAACGCTACGTTTTCGAGATCCCTTCAAAAGGCAAGGCCAGTTATGACTCGCGCGGCCCGCTCGATCCAGAATCGGAGGCGCGTGATGATTTTCACCTGGATTTCGATATCACCGACGCTACGCGCACGCGCATCTTTGAACTAGCGGGCAAGACCCATAACTTCTCTGGCGACCTCGACTCACATCGCAAGAATTTGGCTTCCACCGGGAGTAAGACACTTACCTACAGCGATGGAACGAAACAGACCAGCGCGACCTACAACTATTCGCAACAGGCACCCGTGCAGGACCTCACGCGACTTTTTCAAGATATGTCCAGCACTCTCGAGTTCGCGCGACGTCTCGACTTTTTTCACCGCTATCAGAAACTGGCTTTGGATGCTGAACTCAAACGAATGGAGCAGATGGCTAAGGGAAATGGGCTGGTCGAGTTGCAGGCCGCTGAACCGATCCTGCGGCAGATTGCTGACGATCCAGCCGTAATCAATGTCGTGCGAGCCCGGGCCCGAAGTCTGACGGAGCGTCAGACTCGATAGCTGTTCAGCTCGAACTCGTTCCCTGACGATCTTGCAGGTGGATTAGTTTGAGCGACTTGTAACGATTTCCTCATTTTGCACATTCGTTAGTCCCCTGGCCATGGCTCACAGGTCTCTGTGACATCCATTACGTGCCCGCTCGCCTGACAGCGAAATAATTAAGTTGCAGCCAGAGCTGTACAGAAGGAGAGAACGCGATGAGAGTCTGGCGAGTCACAGTTACGCTTTTGTTCGTCATAGCCTCCGTTTTGGTTTTGGCACAGCAGAAGAACTCGACGGAAGCGGTGCCAAAGTATGACTCGTCCGCGGAAGCGGTTTTCAAGGGCACCGTGGATGAGGTTCGCGATCGTGAGTGCCCGGTCAGCCGCGGGATGGGTGCACATATTATCCTGAAGACTGGTGACGGAAAAACGATCGAAGTTCACCTGGCCACGACCAAGTTCGTGAAGAGTTACGAACTGGCTTTCAACAAGGGCGATGCCTTGGAAATCACGGGAGTGAAGGTGAAGTTCGAGAACGTGGATACGATCTTTGCGCGCGAAATTAAACGCGGCAACGACACGTTCGTCTTTCGCGATAAGGAAGGCCGCCCGATCTGGTAGCTACATGGCGAGCGGAGGAAGTATCTCTTGAGCATGCGACTTTGCCAGCGCGCTATGATGCTGGCGCGTGCTGACTCCGCTGATTGACCAATTCTCGAATGCGCTGACGCCGCGACGCTTGACGGCCCATGCTGCCCTGATTGCGATCGCGCTGTGGTCTGTATTTGCCTGGGACTACTCAACCCTAGGGTTACTGGATCGCAATGGCCTGCTCAAAGGCACGGACTTTCTTCATTTCTACACAATCGGAACACTCGCCCGCGAACACCGGTTCGCAGAACTCTACGACATCAGGGCACAGGCAAAACTAGCGGGTGAACGCGTGCCGGAAGCCAAAGGGCTGATTTATCTTCCGCTTTACGGTCCTCAGGTGGCCTTGCTCTTTGCTCCTCTTGCCGGATTGCCGTATGGGACAGCGCTAGCGGTCTGGATGTTGATCAATGCTGCGTTGTACGCGATTTGTTGCGGAATCGTCTGGCGCGAATGCCGTGCATTAAAAAGAGCGCGCGTCCCAGTCATTCTGGCAGCACTGGCCTTTCCCGCTTTCTTTCATTTACTCACATGGGGACAAACCTCAGGCATTGCCCTGCTCTGCTTCACGCTGATGTTTTTGGCGTTTCAACACGGCCGGAATTTCTTCGCGGGACTCGCCTTCGGATTGCTCTTCTTCAAACCGCAACTGGGTCTGGCAGGCTTCGTTATCTTTCTGCTCGCTCGAGAATGGCGGGTGCTCATTGGGGCGACGATCACCGCAGTAGGACAGTTGGCGATAGCATGGCCGATTGTTGGACCAGAAACCA
>Ga0310810_10000345_pt1 | contig 48669 bp, 58 predicted proteins | sample NCmetagenome_FD_207641 | JGI IMG/M metagenome (GOLD analysis project Ga0310810, IMG submission 207641) | Soil microbial communities from experimental microcosm in Duke University, North Carolina, United States - NC | ecosystem: Engineered > Artificial ecosystem > Soil microcosm > Unclassified ...
CAGTATTATTAGCAGTTATATATACATTAATTGTTGCATGGAAAGAATTATTACCTGTAATTTTAATATTTGTATTTTTCAGTTGGTTATTTTGGAGTATTTATTATTTAGGAGTATATTAATATGACTACAATTGCTTGGGATGGAAGAATATTGGCTAGTGAAAGTAGAGAAACATTAGATAATGAAATAGTAAATGATAAAAGAAAAAAATTATTTCAATTAGAGAATTCTATTAAATATTATGATGATGAAATAATTGCCTATGGACTTGCTGGAAGTATTAGTGATTTTATTTTGATAAAAGAGTATATTATATCCTCTATTTTTCCATCAGTTGATAAAATAGATCACAATTGTAATGGTATTTTCATTGGTAAAAAATTAGTTTATTTATTAGAAAGTGGTAATGGTTTGCTTATTGAGTATCCATTTAAATCTAAACTAGCAATTGGAAGTGGACATACATACGCAATAATGGCAATGAACCTTGGATTAGATTCATGTGCAGCTATTAAAGAGACAATTAAATTTGATTGTAAAAGTGGGGGTAAGATTCAAAGTATTCGAATTAAATGATCTTTATAAATAGAGATTCTTTTTATTTTTACTATTTATTTACAATAAATCATTTATAAAGTTATAATTTTCCAATTAAATAGAATATAATTAGAATATAATAATTATTAGGAGATTTTTATGGAGAATTTATATTATGAAGATAATATTACTATTTTTAAAACTTATAAGATAGAAAATAATACTTATTCTTATTGGGTAGATGAATTACCTAATCATGATAAATATGATCTTCTTATGGGTCAACAAATTATCCCTCCTCATATTTCTAATTATTATTTAGTTGAGTTGAATGATCAAAAATTTCTATCAAATTGTTATAATTGGAATAAAGAATAAGATTATCATTATATGTTTGACGAAAGAAAATAGTAGGTAAGGAAAGATTGATTTATAAAAGAATCAAGTTTTACTGCGGTTGGAAAATTTATAGAATGAATATTCTAACTTAAAGGGGATTAATAATGACTAATACTAAATTAAAGATTATAACCCAAGAAGAATTAGATAAGGTTCTTAGTGATCATAAGACTTGGTTAGATTCTGATGGGGATAAAGGGACTAGGGCTGATTTATCTTATTCTAATTTATCTTATTCTAATTTATCTTATTCTAATTTATCTGGGTCTGATTTATCTTATTCTTATTTATCAAGGACTAATTTATCTAATTCTAATTTATCTAACTCTAATTTATCTTATTCTATTTTATATTGGGCTGATTTATCTGATTCTGATTTATCTAAGATTGATTTATCTTATTCTAATTTATCTTATTCTAATTTATCTTATTCTAATTTATCTTATTCTAATTTATCTTATTCTAATTTATCTGGGTCTGATTTATCTAATTCTAATTTATCTAATTCTAATTTATCTTATTCTATTTTATCTTATTCTAATTTATCTTATTCTAATTTATCTAGGTCTGATTTAACTGGGGCTAATTTAACTAATGTTAATTTAACTGGGGCTAATACTTCCACTATAATAGGTAAAAGAATTATTACATTTCAGGGTAATAAACACTTTGCTTATTATGTTGATGGATATATTAAGATAGGGTGTGAATATCATACCTTAGACTATTGGATTAAGAATTATGAGAGGATTGGTACTGAGGCTGAGTATAGTTCTGAGGATATTGAGTCTTATGGTAATTGGATTAAGAGTATTAAAACTGAGGAATAAATAATGACTAATACTAAATTGAAGACTATAACCCAAGAGGAATTAGACAAGGTTCTTAGTGATCATAAGACTTGGTTAGATTCTCATGGGACTAGGGGGACTAGGGCTGATTTATCTCTTACTGATTTATCTAAGATGGATTTATCTTATTTTGATTTATATAAGATGGATTTATCTTATTCTATTTTATCTTATACTGATTTATCTTATACTGATTTATCTAATTCTTATTTATTTAAATCTGATTTATCTCATTCTGATTTATCTAATTCTGATTTATCTGGGGCTGATTTAACTGGGGCTAATATCTCTAATATAATAGGTAAAAGAATTATTACATTTCAGGGTAATAAACACTTTGCTTATTATGTTGATGGATATATTAAGATAGGGTGTGAATATCATACCTTAGACTATTGGATTAAGAACTATGAGAGGATTGGTACTGAGGCTGAGTATAGTTCTGAGGATATTGAGTCTTATGGTAATTGGATTAAGAGTATTAAAACTGAGGATTAGATTAATTAAATTTAAGATTTTTAAATTAAACGCATTGAATAATTATTTGACAAAAATTATTAAAATACTATACTTATATTAAGAATAATAAAGTTGTAAGAGGGTAAAAACCTTGTGTGAGAAATAAAATGATATTCACTATATGTTGTATCGGTATATTTTTAGTATTAAGACAAAATGCAGTAGAGGAAATGAAATCTTATACTAAAAAGCCAAGGAGGAATTATAATGAAAACGTATATAATAGAGAGTATAAAATACCCAATAGAAATTATATTCGCTAATAATTCGAAAAAAGCTTTAAAACAATATGCAAAAGATTATGGATTTAAAAATATTAAGGATTTAGAAAAGGATTGTGAAAAATCGTTTAATTTATTAGATGATATCCATAGAATAATTCGAATTGAGAGATTATGTAAATCTAATCATTAATAAGAAGCCCCTTAAAGGGGTTTTATTTTATATATTAAATCATTTATTTTAAGGAGCTCTTTTATTATTTTTTCTCTATCGGTAATTAAATCAGTTTCAAAGATATCATTTTGATGGGATAAGGTGTGTGTTCTTATATCCCCAATATCCTCTATAATTCTACCTTCTCCGGTTCCTATACTATCTGGTTGATATTTCATAATAATCTCCTATATTTATAGTATAGTATATAGATTTAAATTTTGTTCTATCTTTACTATTTATTTACAATAAATAAGAATTCTTATCTTGAAAAATTTTTATTTGTTATAGTTATAAAGATCTCCTTTCTTTTACATATTTTTTACATTCTCTTTCTTAATAAATTTATAATTAATAGTCTAAACTATAAATAAACATTAAAGGAGAAATAATGAAAACTTTATTAATAAGAGATATCGAAAGATATCTTAAAAGAGAAAAGAGTCGCTATAAAGAAGAATACTGGCCATATTATGAATTATGGTCAGCAGTTATTATTGATGCTGTTCGAGATACAACTATTAACAATTATAAAGAAGAATCAATGATTAATTTATGTGATATGTTAGGTATTGATTCTGAGTTTATTATTGAATCTTGTAAAAAACAATTAAGGAGAGTAAAATGAGTAAATATAAAGATTTAGTTCTTGAAGGTTCTATGACTGTGAATCTAGGTAAAAATGTAAAATTAGGTGATTTACTTTCTATTACTGAAAAAGAAATTATAAAAATGGTAATTAATAAATGTAAGAGAAATCAATCAATTTGTGCTAAAGCTCTGGGGATAAATAGAGGTACATTAAGGACTAAGCTTAGAAAACATTTTGGTAATGAGTATTTCAGAGGAATAAAATAGTGGGGGATTGGTTAAATAAAAATCTTTCTTGTTTTGAATGTGGTAGCTCAGATGCTATGCAAGAGTCTGAGCACCATTTTAAATGTTTTAGTTGTAATAAAACATTTCTTAAGAAAAATTATTCTCAAACTAATAATATAAGGTATAGTATGAATTATAAAACTAATTTAATTGATAAAGGAGAATATTATGATCTTAAAACTCGCGGAAATATTACAAAAAAAACTTGTCAAAAGTATGGAATAACGTGCAGCAGATATACTGGTACTTTTGGGCATGGTGAAAATCAACATTATTTAAATAATGAACCTATTTATATATTTAATTATTATAAAAATAATGAAATTATTAAGCAAAAATTAAGACCAGTAAATAAAAAAAATTATAAAATTTTAGGAGATTCATCATTTAAAGAATTTTTTGGGCAAAATATTTTTAAGATTGATTCTAATAGAATTTTAGTTATTACTGAAGGAGAATTTGAAGCTGCAGTTATTTATCAAGAGGCTGGATTTAATGCTGTTAGTTTACCAAATGGCATTTCTTCTTTAATAAGCTGTATAAAAAATAATTTTGATTATATTTTTGGATGGAAATATATAATTATTGCTGTTGATAATGATGAACCGTCTCAAAAAGAAGTAAATAAATTTTTATTATCAGATTTAGTTAATAAATTAGGGCCCGGAAAAATAAGAATAGTAAAATGGCCATTAAAAGATGCTAATGAATTACTAATACAAAATCGTTCTCCTGATATAAAAAAAGCATTGTGGGATGCTGAAGAATATAGACCAAAAGATTTATTTAAAGCATCCGATTTAATAGAATCAGCATTAATAAAACCAGACCCAGGGATTAATACCCCTTGGCCATCTTTAACACGTGCTATATCAGGATGGAGATCAAATACAATAATTACAATAGCAGGAGCGGACGGTATTGGAAAATCAGAATTAAAAGATGAAATTATTTTTAATTTAATAAAAAATGGTCATTCAACGTGGGTATGGTCTGTAGAGGAAGAGGGAGAAGAATTGATACGAAGACAAGCGGGAAAATATCTTGATTTACCTCTTCATATTCCTGATATTAAATGGGATATTGATAAAATAAAAAATGCAATGATGAAGATAGGGGATAATTTGATTATTTGGAAACCAGAAACAGTAATGACAACAGACGATTTATTGAATCGAATGCAATATGTTTCAGTTGCAAATAATGTTAAATATTTTATTATTGATCATTTAAAAGGTATTGACAGTCAAATGACTGATATTAATAATTCTATGGCCAAGTTTTTATCAGATTTAAAATTATTTTGTAAAACATATAAAACGACAGTTATTTTACTTTCACATGTTGCTAAAGATAAGAAACAAGGTAGAGTTGGAAAAGATGATGAATCATGGAATCGAGGAAGAATCCCAACAAAAGAAAATATTTATGGTTCATCCGCTATTGCAGCTTGGAGTGATATAATAATTGTATTATCTCGAAATGTTGAATCTGATAATAGTGATATTGCTTGTGTGACTTTATTATCTATTCTAAAGAATAGATTGATGGGGAATCGTGGTCAAAAAAAAATTTTTACTAAATATATTGAAGATACGGGGCGTATAATAGAGATAGAACCTATTGATTATAGTGGAAGTATTGAATGATTAAGAAGTGTTTATTTATAATTTTTTTTAGTTTGGTTTTATTGAGTTGTGGATTAATATATTTATCAATTAATTTATTTTTTGTTATTTTTAAATTTCAAGAGAAGGAAACCAATAATGACTAATACTAAATTAAAGACTATAACCCAAGAGGAATTAGATAAGGTTCTTAGTGATCATAAGACTTGGTTAGATTCTCATGGGGATAAAGGGACTAGGGCTGATTTATCTCTTACTGATTTATCAAAGTTTGATTTATCTGGGTCTGATTTATCAATGACTAATTTATCTGGGTCTGATTTATCTGATTCTAATTTAGAAATGGCATTTTTAACTTATTCAGGAAAAGTGATTGATCCATTTAATATAAAAGAAGAAGATATTTGTTTTATTGATATTGCCCATCATTTATCAAAAATATGTCGCTATGGTGGAGCTTTACCTCATAATATAAATTATAGTGTTGCTCAACATTCCCTCCATTTAGTTGAATGGGCTAGGGAAAATAATTATTCTACCTCTTTGCAAAAACAATTATTATTACATGATGCGGCTGAGACTTATATAGGAGATATGATATCGAGTGTTAAAAAGGGTCTTAATGATTATAAAAAATTAGAATATAAAATAGAAATGATTATAAAAAAGAAATATTCTATAATTGATTGTAAGGAAGATATAAATCTTATAAAATTATTAGATAAAAGAATTGTTTTAGATGAGGCAAGGGCTTTTTTTCAATCATATTATACTATTTTTTCCTCTAGATCAGGAGGTTTAACCCCTCTTGGGTTGAATATTATGATTTCTGATCCTAAAATAATAGAACAACAATTTCTTAGAGAAGGGTTTTTATTGTTAGATAATATTTATTAATTGAGTATTTGGAGATTAATAATGACTAATATTAGATTGAAGACTATAACCCAAGAAGAATTAGATAAGGTTCTTAGTGATCATAAGACTTGGTTAGAATCTAATGGGACTAAGGGGACTAGGGCTGATTTATCTCTTACTGATTTATCAAAGTTTGATTTATCTGGGTCTGATTTATCAATGACTAATTTATCTGGGTCTGATTTATCAAGGACTAATTTATCTAATTCTAATTTATCTAACTCTAATTTATCTTATTCTATTTTATATTGGGCTGATTTATCTCTTAATGATTTATCTAGGTTTGATTTATCAAGGACTAATTTATCTTATTCTAATTTATCTAGGTCTGATTTATTTTATTATGATTTGTCTCTTACTGATTTATTTTATTCTAATTTATCTAATTCTAATTTATCTAATTCTAATTTATCTAATTCTAATTTGTCTAATTCAAATTTATATGGAGTTAATTTATCTAATTCTGATTTATATGGGGCTAATTTAACTAAGGTTAATTTAACTGGGGCTAATATCTCTAATATAATAGGTAAAAGAATCATTACATTTCAGGGTAATAAAGACTTCGCTTATTATGTTGATGGATATATTAAGATAGGGTGTGAATATCATACCTTAGACTATTGGATTAAGAACTATGAGAGGATTGGTACTGAGGCTGAGTATAGTTCTGAGGATATTGAGTCTTATGGTAATTGGATTAAGAGTATTAAAACTGAGGGTTAGATATGTGGATAGGGGATATTGAAACTGATGGGCTATTAGAAAATTGCACTAAAATCCATTGTGCCGTTTTCTATAATATAGAGGGGGGTCAATACAGGATCTTCACCCCTGATACTATTAAGAATTTACCTCTATTTTTAGATTCAATTAATAGTCTGTCAATGCATAATGGAATTGGATTTGATTTAAAAGTTTTTAAAAAATTATTAAATTATGAATTTAAAGGGTTTTATATAGATACTCTTCTTATGTCAAGAATTCTTTGGCCTGATATAGAAAAAGTTACTTTTATAAGTCAAGGTGAATCAGAAAATAATCCTATTTATAAGATTTTAAATTCACCTCATTCTGTTGAATCTTGGGGGGTTCGATTTAATACAAAAAAACCAAATCATGAGGATTGGACTGTTTATAGTGAAGAAATGCTTTATCGCTGTAAAGAAGATGTTAAAATACAAACTTTATTATATAAAAAATGTAAGGAAACTATCAATAATTATAAAATTAAAGATGAGAGACTTAATAAATGGAAAGATATTTTTCAGATGGAACAAAAATTTTGGAGTGGGATGGAAATTCAAGCTGAGAATGGTTGGCAATTTAATATTGATAAATGTTATTTTTATATAAAAATGTTGATTCAGTATATTGAAGATATTGATAAAGAAATAGATAAAATTTTACCTAAAATAGTGGTTTATCCATATAAAGATAAAATATGTAAAGCATTTAAAAATAATGGAGATTTAACATTGACCACTTTTAATTGGTTGAAAAAATTTAATTATACAAAAAATGAGATAGGAGGAGATTTTGTTCGAGTTGAATTCAAAAAATTAAATCTTAACTCTCCAGAGCAAATAAAAAATTTTTTATTAAAAGAAGGATGGAAACCAGTAGAATATAATACAAAGAAAGATAAGCATAATAAACCAATAAAAGATGAAAAGGGGAGGGTTATTTATACTACTCCTAAATTACCAAAGGAATTAGAGGACTGGGAGAAAGCTGCTGCTGAGACAAATTCTCCATCAATTAAATTGTTATCTAAAAGAAATAAAATGAAACATCGTTTAGGGCTTTTACAGGGTCTTTATGATTCAGTTAATTGTAATAGAAGAATCCCAGCTAAAATGGTGACATGTGGGACTCCAACTGCACGTGCACGACATATAACCGTAGTCAATATACCAAAATCTGAAGAGAGGGTATTTTTCGGAAAAGAGTGTCGATCATTATTTGTTGTTCCTGAAAATAAAATTTTAGTGGGAATTGATGCAAGTGCTTTAGAAGCTCGTTGTGAATCTCATTATTTATATAAAATTGATCCTCGTTCTTCTGACGTTATTATCAATGGTGATATTCATAGTATTAATGCAAAAATATGGGGAGTTGAAAGATCTTTAGCAAAAAATGGAAAATATGCGTTAACTTATGGGTGTAGTGCAAAGAAGCTTGCAATTACTTTATTAAAAGACTCAGTTTTATCAGAAAAATTATATAATGATTTTTGGGATGCAAATCCAGCGCTTAAAGAACTCGTAGAAAAATTAAAAATTCAAGTTAAATCTAAAGGTTATTTGGTAGCTGTTGATGGGAGACCTTTAAATATTCGATATGAACATGCTCAATTAAATACTTTATTACAGTCAGCAGGGGCTATTGTTATGAAAAAAGCGTGGTGTTTATTTGATGAGTGGAGAAATAAGGAGAACTTAGAAAATAAGATACTAGATGTTGGAAATTTTCATGACGAAACGCAAATTGAAACTTTACCTGAACTAGGAGATAGAGTGGGAAATAAATATATTGAGTGTATTAAATTAGCGGGCGAATATTATAATTTTAATGTACCATTAACTGGAGAATATAAAATTGGTAAATCATGGGATGAAACTCACTAAGAAAAAAAAGAATTCACTTGTCACGATTTCATTATCATTTTGTGACAAGTTGTTTTATAGTTAAAATAAAATATAAGAGGTGATAAATGAAATTAGCTGTTATAGGTAGTCGGGGATTTATAAACATGGATCTTCTTTCCATCACATTAATGAAATATTATCCCGATATAACACAGATAATATCGGGAGGAGCAAGAGGTGCTGATAAATTAGCTAAACATTATGCCCGAGAAAAAATATAAACTATTTAGAATTTCCGGCCGATTGGGAAAATTATGGTAAAAGCGCTGGCTACAGAAGAAATAGAGATATTATAAATGCATGTGACGAAGTGTTAGCGTTTTGGGACGGCACTAGTAAAGGCACTAAGCATTCGATCGATTTAGCTAATAAATTAAATAAGATTATTAGAATTGTAAATATAGGTGATAAGAAATGAAACAAATTAAATTTGGTAAAAAATATGAAAAAACGATTAATGACATCGATACTAAATTTACATTTACCCTCCCGTGTGGAACATTATGGCAGGATCTTTATTCTGGGAAAGTTTATATTAGTTCCTCTTCTTCCGAAAGAATTTATTTAGAGTCCGATGGACGTAAACTTTATATTAAAGATTATTCAGATTTATATGATGTAATTAAGCGCCTATATACAGATGATATAATAACCCCTATTGATATGTTTCAATTACCTAATTTTAGCGCAAAAGTAAATAAAATGTAAAGAGATTGATTTGTTAGAATAAATGTAATAATATTAAATTATGACAACTTGTTAGTATATATTGTTACTTTATTAAGGAGGTTTTTATGAGGTCATTAAAAGGTCTGAAGGTTAAATATAATGTAGAAAAACCCCCTATTATCGGGATAGAAGAATATATTAAATTATTAAATACGGACCCTGCTGTTCGTAGAACCCCATTTGAGAGAATGTTATCAGCCATTGGTGAGCCTGAAGTGATTGATACCTCTAAGAATGTTCGCTTATCAAGAATTTTTGGGAATCGTCTTATTAAAAAATATAAACCTTTCAGTGAATTTTATGGGATGGAAGAAGTTGTTGAGAGAATTGTTTCTTATTTTAAATTTGCAGCCCAGGGTCTTGAAGAATCTAGGCAAATTTTATATTTATTAGGTCCAGTGGGAGGGGGAAAATCTTCAATTGCTGAAAAATTAAAAGAATTAATAGCAAAAGAACCAGTTTATGTATTAACAGACGAAAATGGTCAAATCTCTCCTGTGTTTGAGACTCCTTTATCTCTTTTATCACCAGAAGATTTTCCAGAAATACCGAAACGGTATTTTAAGTATCAATTATCACCATGGGGAATTAAAAGATTAGAGGAGTATAATGGTGATATATCACGTTTTAAAGTAGCAAAATTATTTCCTAATGAATCAAAACAATATTGTATTAGCAAAACTGAGCCAGGAGATGATAATAATCAAGATATATCAGCCTTAGTTGGAAAGACTAATATTAGAAAATTAGAATATTTTGATCAGAATGACCCAGATAGTTATTCTTATAGTGGGGGTCTCAATAAATCAAATCAAGGATTATTAGAGTTTGTTGAAATGTTTAAATCACCAATAAAAATCTTACATCCTTTACTGACCGCAACACAGGAAGGAGATTATAATTCAACAGAAGGAATGGCTTCTCTCCCCTTTGAAGGTATAATTTTAGCCCATTCCAATGAATCGGAGTGGAATTCTTTTAAAAATGATAATAAAAATGAAGCATTTATAGATAGAGTGTATGTAGTAAAGGTTCCTTATTGTTTACGTGTTGATGATGAGGTTAAAATTTATGAGAAATTAATAAAAAATTCAGATCTTTGTGACAAACCAATTGCACCTAATACTTTAGATTTACTAGCTAAATTGTTTATTTTGACTCGTTTAGAAGAGCCTAAGACTTCAAATATTTTTACAAAATTAAAAGTATATAATGGTGAATCTGTTAAAGAAAAAGATCCATCGGCAAAATCCCTTTATGATTATAAAATGCTTAGTTCTAAATTAGAGGGGTTTCGAGGATTGTCAACTCGTCTTGCCCACAAGGTTATTTCGCAAACATATAATTATGATACGATGGAAATTGCAGCCAATCCTGTTCATTTATTTATTGTTATTGAACAAATGATTTATAATGAGCATTTAAATGAAAATGATGAATTACGATTTATGGGATATTTAAATGAATATCTAATTCTTCCATATATTGACTTAATCGGTGATGAGATTCAAAAATGCTATTTAGATAGTTATTCTGAATATGGTCAAAATTTATTTGATCGTTATATTACTTATGCGGATTACTGGCTTCAAGATCAAGATTATAGAGATCCCGATACTGGGCAATTATTTGACAGAGGAATTCTTTCTTCAGAATTAGAAAAATTAGAAATACCAGCAGAAATAACTAATAAAAAAGATTTTAGAAATGAGGTAGTTAATTTTTGTTTGCATTATAAAGCTGATCATGGTGTCTATCCCGATTGGACCTCCTATTCTAAATTAAAATTAGTGATAGAAAAATCAATTTTTGATAAAACAGAAAATTTATTACCAATAATTTCATTTCATAGTCATAAAAATAAAGATGATTCTAAAAAGCATGTTGATTTTATTAATAGAATGAAGAAAAAGGGTTATACTGAAAAACAAATAAAATTATTGTGTGAATGGTTTATTCGTTATAAACAATCAGCTTAATAATTTCAAGAGAAGGAAACCAATAATGACTAATATTGGATTGAAGACTATAACCCAAGAGGAATTAGACAAGGTTCTTAGTAATCATAAGACTTGGTTAGAATCTAATGGGACTAAAGGGACTAGGGCTGATTTATCTTATACAGATTTATCTGATTCTGATTTATCTAAGATTGATTTATCTGGGTCTGATTTATCTTATTCTAATTTATCTTATTCTAATTTATCTGGGTCTGATTTATCTTATTCTTATTTATCTGATACTGATTTATCAAAGACTAATTTATCTTATTCTAATTTATCTGGGTCTAATTTATCTAGGGTTAATTTATCTAATTCTATCTTACCTTATTCTGATTTATCTAAATCTGATTTATATGGGGCTGATTTATCTTATATTGATTTAGCTGGGTCTGATTTATCTCATTCTGATTTATCTAATTCTAATTTATCTAATTCTAATTTATCTTATTCTATTTTATCTTATTCTATCTTACCTTATTCTGATTTATCTCATTCTGATTTATCTGATTCTATCTTATCTCATTCTATCTTATCTCATTCTGATTTATCTAATTCTAATTTATCTAATTCTGATTTATCTGGGGCTAATTTAACTAGGGTGAATTTAAATAGGTCTAATATCTCTAATATAATAGGTAAAAGAATCATTACATTTCAGGGTAATAAAGACTTCGCTTATTATGTTGATGGATATATTAAGATAGGGTGTGAATATCATACCTTAGACTATTGGATTAAGAACTATGAGAGGATTGGTACTGAGGCTGAGTATAGCTCTGAGGATATTGAGTCTTATGGTAATTGGATTAAGAGTATTAAAACTGAGGGTTAGATATGAAACTGGAGGAATTATAAATGAATAAATATATTTGTAGTGGAATAGTTGGACATGATCCGGATTTAATTGATAAAGGTTTAAAATTTTCAGTGGCAGTTAAGCAAGATGATAAGTCTACTCTTTGGATTAGAGTATTGTGTTTTGGAAAAATTGCTGATAATTGTAAAGAAATTGTAAAGAAAAGTATGAAGGTTTTAGTGGAAGGGAAACTTATAATGTCTTCTAATGATAAAATGTCTTTATTAGCTGATAGAGTCGAATTTTTAACTTGGAAAGAGGAAACCAATAATGACTAATACTAAATTAAAGACTATAACCAAAAGAAAATTAGATAAGGTTCTTAGTAATCATAAGACTTGGTTAGATTCTTATGGGACTAAGGGGACTAGGGCTGATTTATCTTATACTGATTTATCTAATACTGATTTATCTCTTACTGATTTATTTTATTCTAATTTATCTAATTCTAATTTATCTCATTCTGATTTATATGGGTCTAATTTATCTAATTCTGATTTATCTGGGGCTAATTTAACTAATTCTAATTTATCTTATTCTATTTTATCTTATTCTATCTTACCTTATTCTGATTTATCTAATTCTGATTTATCTGGGGCTAATTTAACTAATATTAATTTAACTAAGGCTAATATCTCTAATATAATAGGTAAAAGAATCATTACATTTCAGGGTAATAAAGACTTCGCTTATTATGTTGATGGATATATTAAGATAGGGTGTGAATATCATACCTTAGACTATTGGATTAAGAACTATGAGAGGATTGGTACTGAGGCTGAGTATAGCTCTGAGGATATTGAGTCTTATGGTAATTGGATTAAGAGTATTAAAACTGAGGGTTAGATATGACTATTATAATCGATCGGAGGAATACCCGCTCATCAAAAAATTGTTCTAATCGGACTCGTTTTATTCATCGATATAAAAATTATATAAAGAAAACTTTAGATGATTGTGTTGAAAAAAAGAAAATTAAAGATTTAACTGATTCAGTAGCTATCCCAATTAATTGGGATATTCGAGATATAGATATGGGATTTAATAGATCAACGGGAACTTATGATTATATCGGAACTGGGAATAAAGAGTATGAGAAAGGGGATCGATTCTATAAAGATAATGATAATCCAGAGTCTTCAATTTATGAGGATGAGGAATCTGACCAGGGAGATTATACTTTTACTTTAACTAAAGAAGAATTCTTTGATCTCTATTTCGATGATATGGAACTTCCAGATTTTATTAAAACTTCCATGATGAATATTTGTAAATCCTCTTATAAACGTGCAGGTTATATAAAAAATGGGGTGATTTCGAGATTAGATATTCTTAAAACATTACAAATGTCGCTTGCTAGACGATTGTCATGCCCTAAAGATAAAAACCCCCCTTTTTTAGATGATATTGATCTTCGTTTTAAGAATATTATTTCTGTTCCTCAACCAATGTTAAAAGCAGTTATGTTCTGTATGATGGATGTATCTGGATCAATGACTGAACATCATAGTTATTTATCAAAGAAATTTTTTATATTATTATATTTATTTCTTTGTAAAAATTATACTTCAGTTGATATTCGTTTTATTCGTTATCATCATAGTGCCAAGGATGTTTCGGAAGAAGAATTTTTCAATTCCCATCAAACAGGGGGAACACAGGTATTACCCGCTTTGCAATTAATTAATGAGATTATAAAGAATGAATATTCAATAAATACATATAATATTTATATTGCTCATACGAGTGATGGAGATATTGGGAACTTGGATGATACTCTTATTGAGTATTTAGATCATAATTTAATTAATAAATTGCAATATTATGCTTATCTTCAAGTTCAAGATGCTTATCAATATGGAGATTTTAAAGAGGGGAATGAGGGGCTTTATGGTATTTTGAAAAGTTCTTCTTATTGGATGACAAAATTAAATATTGAAACGGCTGTTGATTTACAAGATATTTTCCCAGTTTTAAAAAATTTATTTAAGAGGAATAAATAATGACTAATATTAGATTGAAGATTCTAACCCAAGAAGAATTAGAAAAGGTTCTTAGTGATCATAAGACTTGGTTAGAATCTAATGGGACTAAGGGGACTAGGGCTGATTTATCTTATACAGATTTATCTAAGATTAATCTATCTTATACTGATTTATCTGGGTCTAATCTATTAAGGGCTAATTTATTTAATTCTGATTTATCTTATACTGATTTATCTGGGTCTAATCTATTAAGGGCTAATTTATCTAATTCTGATTTATCTTATACTGATTTATCTGGGTCTAATCTATTAAGGGCTAATTTATCTAATTCTGATTTATCTGGGTCTGATTTATCTAATACTGATTTATCTTATACTGATTTATCTGGGTCTAATCTATTAAGGGCTAATTTATTTAATTCTGATTTATCTTATACAGATTTATCTAAGATTAATCTATCTTATACTGATTTATCTGGGTCTAATCTATTAAGGGCTAATTTATTTAATTCTGATTTATCGGGGTCTAATTTATCTAATTCTAATTTATATGGAGTTAATTTATCTAATTCTAATTTATCTTGTATTGATTTATCTGGGTCTAATTTATCTAATTCTAATTTATTTAATTCTAATTTATCTGATTCTAATTTATCTAGGTCTGATTTATCTAATTCTAATTTATCTTATTCTAATTTATCTAGGTCTGATTTATCTTATTCTGATTTATCTAGGTCTGATTTATATGGGGCTAATTTAACTAATGTTAATTTAACTGGGGCTAATATCTCTAATATAATAGGTAAAAGAATCATTACATTTCAGGGTAATAAAGACTTCGCTTATTATGTTGATGGATATATTAAGATAGGGTGTGAATATCATACCTTAGACTATTGGATTAAGAATTATGAGAGGATTGGTACTGAGGCTGAGTATAGTTCTGAGGATATTGAGTCTTATGGTAATTGGATTAAGAGTATTAAAACTAAGGATTAGATATAATTATTGGATAGGAGAGAATTATGCAAAATCCTCTTTTTATTGGATATGACTGGGATATAAATTTAATTGAAAAATTATGGAAAAGAATTGATTTTTATGGAAAAAAAATGGGGTTGGATTATTACCCCCCTAAATTTGAAGTTATAACATCAGAACAAATGATAGATGCCTATTCTAGCAATGGAATGCCAATTTATTATAATCATTGGTCATTTGGTAAAAATTTTATTAAGACTATGGATAATTATAAAAAGGGAAAAATGGGGTTGGCTTATGAAATGGTTATTAATTCTAATCCTTGTTTGGCGTATCTAATGGAGGATAATACGGCAACATTAACTGCTATGGTAATTTCTCATGCTAGTTGTGGGCATTCTCATTTTTTCAAAAATAATTATTTATTTAAAAAAAATACTAACCCAGAGTCAATAATTAATTTATTAGAGTCAACTAAAAAATATATCCTTAAATGTGAAGAACAGTATGGGTTTGAGAGAGTTGAAAATCTTATTAGTTGTATTCATTTTTTATCTAAATTTGGAATAAATAAATATCCTCGATGTAATAAAACTAATGATAAATTAATTAGAGAACGAGAAGAATATTATAGACAGAGTTATGATCCTATTATCAACAATCATCTTTTTTCATTAAATAATCAGGATATTAAAAAAGAAAATAATTTATTGATTGAAAATATAGACGAAGAAAATTTAATAAAGTTTATAATTGATCATTCTTTAAGTTTAGAGATTTGGCAGAAAAATATTCTTAATTTAATAATGAGTATTGAACAATATTTTTATCCGCAGAGTCAAACTAAAATAATGAATGAAGGATTTGCTTGTTTTATTCATTATCACATAATGGAGGAACTTTATAAAAACGGTGATATTGATGAAGGGTCCTACATTGAATTTATTAAACATCACACTGATGTTTGTTATCAACCTGAATTAACCTCTATTAACCCTTATGCCTTAGGATTTGAAATTTTTATGGATATTAAACGCTCTTGTTTATATCCCGATGAGGAAGATTATATTCATCTATCAACATCAGGGAGTAAAGATTGGATGGTTGAAATTAAAAATGTTGTGAAGTATTATAAAGATGAGAGTTTTATTACTCAATTTTTATCACCAAAAGTAATAAGAAAATTGGGATTATTCTCATATCACGATTCTAGTGAGTTTCCTTATGTTGAAATTACTGGTACCCAAGATGATTGTGATATTATGACAATAAGAGAACAATTGTGCAATTATTTGAAAAGAGAGAATTTTATACCTGATTTAGAAATTATTTCTTTTAATAAAGTAAATAATCGTGTTATTATTAAGTATAATAAATTTAAAAATAGAGAAATTTATAATTTTGATATTTTTGAAGAAGTTTTTAATGAACTAACAGGTTTAACTGTTAATTTAGAGGAGAGTGAGAATGGCTTATAATGTGAAAGTAATTAAAAAAGAAGATGATAAAGTTGGTAAAAGTCAAAAGGGAGAATATCGTTATACCTCTTTAACAATTGATTATGAAGGGAAAATTTCTGAAAGGAAAATTCTATCAACATCATTTCAAAGATATCCTGATCTAAAAGGGGAATTAGAAAAAGTAAAAGATGGTATGACTATTGGGATAGAAACGCAACAAAATGGGAATTATAAAGAGATTAGTAAAATTGTTTTATCACCAATTACTCATAGTAAAACTATTATTCCTTCTGAATCTAGGGATATTTCTATACAAGTAATGAATGCAATGAATAATGCATGTCAGACATTAGGGGAAGGAATGGTGACAGTCAATCAGATTGAACAAAGATCCTGGGAATTAGTTTTATTGGGGGAGAGACTCAAAAAACGATTAGCTGATGGAGATCATCTAAAAGATAATATATCTCCTCCGAATGATCCATCTGTTAATACCGGTTCATATGAAGAAGAGGAAGTTCCTTTTTGACCCTTTTAATTTTGGAGAACTGAATTATGTTAATAATTGATGGAGATCTTTATGTTTATAAAGCTGGATTTGCCTATCGGGGCAAAGAGATTGGTCATAAATTAATTAATAGGAGGACCTCAGAAATTGTTGACCTTGGTAATGTATCTCTGATAAAAGCTAAGAAATTTTGTAAAGAAAATGGGTATGTCAATTCTGATTGGAAATTAATTTATTATAATAATCCTTTTCCTTTACATTTTATATTGGGTAAATTAGATGAGATTATTCAGTCACTATTGAATAAATTTGCGAATCACGAATATCAAATGTTTATAACCTCTTCGGATGTGAGTAATTATCGTTTTAACATTGCTACAATAACCCCTTATAAAGGTAGTAGAAGGAAGTGTGTAAAATGTTTTGAACGTTGTAAATCTGAATTTGATAGAAATAAAAAGGTAATTTTAATTTGTAAAAATTGTGGGGAGGTTGATAAGGAAGCAACTGTCCAGGATAAGCCTGAATATTATGAGGAAATTAGGGATCATCTGATTCAGCGATGGAATGCAGAATTAGTGCATGGTCAAGAGGCGGATGACGCTGTTAGTATCCTTGCAAAAAAATTATCTAATGATATTGATAGTAATCCTATAATGGTTCATATTGATAAAGATATTAATAATACTCCTGGAGTTCATTATAATCCTGATAAAGAATTGTTATATACAATTGATTATTCAACATCTATTAAAAATTTTTATACTCAATTTTTATTAGGGGATCGGATTGATTGTATTCCTGGAGTAATTGGAATTGGACCAGTTTTAGCCGAAGAAATATTTAAAGAGTGTTTTGTTTCTTCTGATTATGAACAGATTATTATGGAAATATATCAAGGTGAATATATTTTTAGTAAAAGACCACCAAAAAATAGGATGAATTTAACTCCTAACGAGGCATATCAAAGATTAGTGGAAATAGGGCAATTATTATATATTAGACAAGAGGAGAATGAATTATGGAGACCAACAATACCGCAACCTTAGAAGAGATGGAAATTCCAGATGATTGGAATGATGATTGGGATCTCTGGTCAGAATCTCTTTATGATAATGAAGAATGGTGGGAGCAATTTGATAAAGATAATTATTTGAAGGAGTTAGAATGACATCACCTCAATATGCTAAACAATTAGGTCGAGAGGGACAGAAGAAAGTAAAAGAGATTTTACTTCGACGATTCCCACATCTTGAAAATGATGATATTTATTCTAGACCAATGGGATCTCCTGGAGAGGATTTAATGTTATCTCCTAGAGCGAGAAAAGTACTTCCTTTTGATATTGAGGTGAAATATGGGAAACAAATTAATTTAATTAGAGCTTGTCAACAGGCATCAGTAGAGTCTAGAAATAAAAAATACACCCCTCTTTCTGTTGGATGTTATCGATTAGAAAAGCCTCACCAGTGGTATTGTTGTTTGAAATTGGAGGATTTTTTAAAACTTTTAGTTTGTAGGGTAGGAGATTAATAATGACTAATATTGGATTGAAGACTATAACCCAAGAAGAATTAGATAAGGTTCTTAGTAATCATGAGACTTGGTTAGATTCTCATGGGACTAAGGGGACTAGGGCTGATTTATCTTATACAGATTTATCTAATTCTGATTTATATGATTCTAATTTATCTCATTCTGATTTATCTAGGACTAATTTATCAATGACTAATTTATATAATACTAATTTATCTAATTCTAATTTATTTAATTCTAATTTATCTGATTCTAATTTATCTAGGTCTGATTTATCTAATTCTAATTTATCTTATTCTAATTTATCTAGGTCTGATTTATCTTATTCTGATTTATCTAGGTCTGATTTATATGGGGCTAATATTTCCAATATAATAGGTAAAAGAATCATTACATTTCAGGGTAATAAAGACTTCGCTTATTATGTTGATGGATATATTAAGATAGGGTGTGAATATCATACCTTAGACTATTGGATTAAGAACTATGAGAGGATTGGTACTGAGGCTGAGTATAGTTCTGAGGATATTGAGTCTTATGGTAATTGGATTAAGAGTATTAAAACTGAGGGTTAGATATGAAAAAATTTATATTAGGATGTTTTTTCTTTTGTATTTCACAATTGGCACAAGCGCAAATCTCAATACAAGAGTTAGATAAAATCTATAAGACTATAATTATAAAAAATGGACTGATACAACCCGTATCTAAATCTATTATTAATTCAAATATAATACAAGCGATGGTTACTAAAGGAAATCATTTATTTATAACAGTGGGATTATTGAAATATTTATCTAAGCCTGAACTTGCTTTTGTATTATCACATGAATTGGCTCATATTAAATTCAAAGATCCATATCATAAGCAGATTGGGACTCAACAAGAAGATCGGGCTGATAAATATGGAAGTCAATATGCTAAAAAAGCAGGATATTCTGAATGTCAGCAGGCTTTATTTTTTATCCGATTATATCGATTATATGGGAATCAAGGAGGATTAAATGATACTCATTCTTCTAATTTAAAGAGATTTTGGAATATCTATAAGGGGTGTAATAAATGAAACATTTGGTAATACCCGATGTTCAGGCTAAACCTGGGGTCCCATTAGATCATTTAATTTGGATTGGAAAATATATTCTTCTTAAAAAACCAGAGGTTATTATATGCCTAGGGGACTTTGCGGACATGGAAAGTTTATCTAGTTATGATAAAGGGAAAAAAAGTTTCGAGGGTCGTCGTTATAAAGAGGATATTAATTCAGCAAGAACTGCTATGTCAAACTTGTTAACTCCAATTAATGAATATAATAAAAAAATGGCAATGGGTAGACATAAACAATATAAACCAAGAATGGTTCTTACCTTAGGAAATCATGAACAACGTATTGAGAGAGTTACGGAGTGTCAACCTGAGTTTGATGGGGTTATTCATTATAATGATCTTCCTTATAACGAATGGGAAGTTTATGATTTTTTAGAACCGGTTGAAATTGATGGAATCACTTATGTCCATTATTTAGCAAATCCAATGACAGGAAAACCATATAGTGGGACTGCTGCTAATCAAATGTTAAAAGCTAGAAAGAGTTTTATAGTTGGGCATAAACAAGTATTGGATGTTCATACTAGTTTTTCATTAGATGGTCGCCAGCAATGGGGGATAATAGCGGGGTCGGCATATCTGCATGATGAGTTATATAAAGGTCCTCAAGGGAATAATCATTGGAGGGGTATAATTATGTTACATAATGTAGTTGATGGGTCTTTTGATCCAATGTTTATTTCATTAAATTATTTAAAAAATCGATTTGTAGCTAGCTAATAAGACACAAATCGATTTGTGTAACCTAAATTGAATAACTCAAGACACAAACAAGATAGAGTCTCATAGAGAGAGGAGAATTAAAATGGGGATATTTTCTAATATAATTGACTTTTTAAAATCAGTCACATTAAAAGATCAAATTAATCCGACTTTCATTTATAATGAGGTCAATGATATAAATGATAATTATCAAATTGGTCTTTTAACTAAAAAGTATGAGTGTAGTAATAAGGGCCCTGGTTATATTTCTAATGGTTCTAAGTGGGGAGATCCGGGTGGTGATAGTTATGGGAGTTATCAATTAGAAACTAAAAAAGGTACTATGCAAGAATATTTAACAAGAGTGGATGATAAATTCACCGAGGCTTTACGAGCTTTGAAGATCAATAGTGATTCCTTTAAATCAAAATGGAAAGATATTGCTTTAAAGGATCCTGTTGGGTTTGAACAATCACAATTTAATTATCTTGCTAATAAAAAAAATGGTTATTATGATGGAATAAAATATGCCAAAAATCTTGGATGGAATACGGATAATTTAGCAATGAAATCGGCCATCTTCTCAGCGGTAAACCAATCTGGAGGATGGAAAACATTTTTTGATAAGACAGGAATAATAAAAACAGATAGTTTAGATGTACAAATAAATAAATTATATGATGCCCGAGCCAATTATTTCAAAAAATTAAATTTGACAAAAAATGTAAAAGATTCTATTATTAAGAATAGAACTGTGGATGAAAGAAAAGATTGTTTAACATTAATAGGGAGAAAATAATATGCCCATTTATGAATATTATTGTTCACTATGCGATAAAACATTTGAACGATTCCATAATATGAATTTTAAAGGGGAATTTAAATGCGACAAGTGTCAAAAGGTAATAGAGAGAATTTTATCTTCTTCTTATGTATACCCAAATGGATTTAAATATAAGGAGAAATAATGTCCAAAACAAATAGAAAACATAATCGTCATAAAACTAGGAGCCCTTCAGCTAAAGCATATAATTCCGAAGGGCGTTACTTTAAAAATAAGAAAAAGAGGTTAATAAGACATTTAAAAGTCCACGTTGCGGATAAACAGTCTGAAAAAGTTTATTTGGAGTTATGATGAAATATTTATTTATTATTGGATCAATTTGTACAATACTTAATTTTTTATGCAATATCTTTTGGCATTTTAATTGAGGAGAAGGTGATGAGCAAATTCCATATTTTAGTGGGCTTATTTTTAGGACTAGTATTGATAAATAAGGTGATGGCCGATCAATCATGCATATTAGTTTGTGATCAAATTGGAACAACAACTTATTGTCATAATATTTGTGTTGATTATTAATATATTTTGGAAGGAGATTATAATGGATAATAAAAAAGTAAAAGTGTATTTAACCAATGGAAGATGTCTTGTTGTGAATGAGATTCAACATATAAGTGATAATGATAAAGTCTTAGTGATTGAAACATTGACTACAGGTTATAATATTTTATTGAATCATGTTTTATATATTGAGTATGATCCTCGTCAACATGAAAAAAATAATCATATTGAAGAAGGAGTAGTTCTTGATGAAAATAAATAACCAGAATTTTGATTCAAATAAAAAACTCCATGTTTATATAGTTCTTAAATGTTCTGATTGTGTTGATAATAATGAACGAATAATATCAATTTTTTTACAAAAAGATATTGCTGAGAGGCAAAAAGAATTTTTATCTACTCTTTATCCAAATAGATATTATGCGGTTTTAAAGAAGACTATCAAGGGTAAATATGCGAGAGAATTAAGTTTATATTACTCTTTTTTAAATTCAGATGAGGGAGGGAATCATGGAGAATAATGATAAAATGAATCAAGTCAATAGTATAGAATATCCTAAAGAATTTCATGATGTATTTAAAGTTGTAGATATGGGGGCGAATAAATATTCACCAAATGGGTGGTTAGATCCTAGTGGAAAGGGGCAAAGTTATAAAGAGAATCATGATAGTATGTTTCATCATTTATCTAAATCTTATTCTGGGGAAAGAACTGATCCAGAGTCTCAATTAGATCATTATCTACATCTTGCATGTAGAGCATTAATGGCCTATACTAGACTCAAAAGAGGGATTAAATATCCAGGAGAATGACTATGGGTCAAATTAAAAATTCTTTTTATTTTATGTATTTATTGTAGGGATTAGTTCCTGTTTTTTAGGAACAGGAGCTTTCTTTATCATTATAGGAAAACATTACAATCTTGGTTTTTAGGCTATTCCCTGGGATTTATGTTTATATATACAGGATTATCATTTTCGAGGCGGATCAAGATACTTTGATCAAAAAATCTTTGTCAAAGACGAATCGTCATGGGGAAAAGCTCTCTATGTTGGTGACTTAACATACGTTGATATTTCACAAAGAAAACTTGCAGAAGTCAATTATGGACACACTTAAAAAAATGAAGAAGTGTTGAAATTTGCTTATGAAATAAAGAAAAAATACGAACAGTGTAATATTGCTTTCTCTAATTACTTCCCAAACTCTTAGCAGCAGCAGGAATAGCCCCTTTCAGTATAGTCTTTAATACCGCCTTAACAATACCATCTTGACCAGTTTGAGCTAATTTGCCGCCTGCAAGCTTAATCAACAATTTCGCAGTCCTAGGGCTTGTCATAGCCATACTTAGTGCCTTAGTAACTGCTCCTACTCCTAACATCTTCCCTAATCCTGCAAACCCCCAAATAGCCAGTCCCGAGAGAACCGACCCCGAGCCTCCTACCCAATTAGAAAGGCTTGTAGAGGATAACTTAGATGTTTTAATCATATTATCAGCTCTTACTAACAAGTTTTGTAAACCCTTAATCTTCATTTGTTCAGCTTGTGGCAACATGTCAATGGTCTCACCTAACTTATGTATTCCTTGACTAAACTTACCTAAATCTAACATATCTTTATTATCTAAAGATGTTCTAAAAACCTTATTAACTATCGCTTTACTAAATGATTGTTGTCCCTGTGGAGACAAAGCGTCCATAACTTTCTTTGTAAGAACTGGCCTGTCATTTTGAACTATTTGATTTAATAACTCATCAGCATCTTTTTTACCAGACAGAACTTTATTTAAGATATTAATGTTTTGAAAAGGGGCTTTTTCTGTCATAAAGACATTTCTCGCCTTAGTTAATAAACTACCAAATCCTTGATTCAATCCTCCAGCAGACTCTAAATCAGTGTCTAAAGAAGATTTTATTTGTTTTAATATTGGAGATAATCCTTCTGGGTCATCTGTTAGTTTAATAGATGAAATTTTCTTTCTTAATAAATCAAAAGACTTGGCAGGAATTGAACCAGTGGGCAGATCAGCTAAATCTTGTATAACTTGACCTGCTTTAGAATTACTCATATCGGCTGATAAAATACCAGCATCTTTTAGTTGATTAACCTGAGCTAGAGCATCCTTTGCAACAGTTTGGGTATTTTGTAGTGGAATGTCTATTTTATTTTTACTAGCAAAATCAAGAGCATCAGAATAGGCTTTATTTGTATTAATCGTGGCTTCATCATAAGATGATTTAATAGCATTATTTAATTCTTCTCCTAAATCCACTTTAGATTGATTTCCAACTCCTATATCATTTAAAATATCATTGGTATAATTTTTTAATACATCAACTTGCTTATTTATCCCTCTTTTAGCCCCTATAACAGGTAATCTACCAAGGACATCTTCAGTGCCCTGTAAAAATGAATTGCCCGTAACACTAGCAGGGGTGGTCAACAAGCCTTTATCGGCAGATTGTACTGCCTCCTCAATGGGTGTAGTAAATAATGCCTTAGCGCCCTTCTGTAGGCCTTTGGAGAGCACTTCCCCCCCACTTTGAAATGCTGCACCTAAATAACCAGAATTAATTGCATTACCAATTCTTGATTCTCCTGGGTTTACATACTCTTGACCACCAGACAAGAAAGAAGCGGCAGCAGTTTGCAATAATCTTCCACCATAATCAAGAGCTTTTGCCGCTAAGATTGGTTGAGTTCCAGGGGATGTTATTGTTGCTCCTATCTTTGACCCCACATCTGTTATAAATCCTGATATTGGTGAGTTCTGCATAGCTTGTTGATAATCTCTCTTATGAATAGCTTGTTGATTAGCTAAATTCTGTTGAAAATTATCTATATCAGATTGTGGAATCTCTGGTAATAAAGTTTTTTCTCTGTCGATACCAAGTGTTGAGAGAATATTAGTGTTTAATTTATCTATGCCGCCCATTACGTTAGATAACATTTGTAATCCACCATTAGCAACATTAGCAAAATTTCTATTAATAATATCAATATTGTCCATGAATGTAGATTGATTTATTTGTCCAGGAAATTGAGCGGGAATCTCGGATTGTTGAGCTGGAGAACTCGGATTACTAATAAACGGATTAAAAGGGTTCTCATCAGACGATTGCTGAGATGATAATCCAGGAGGATTATTTACTTCTGAAGATTGAGTAAACTGTAAGAATGGGTTTTGATCGTCCATTATTTAATTCCCCATTGATGAAGTGTCGGGTTCATAACCAAATGTACTTTTAAAATATTCTCTATTTTTTGGAGTATTATTGTCATAAAGATATTTTACTGCCTCTGGAGGAGCTGATTTATAATATTGAATAGAGTTCTCAGGTAATGAGTTATTTTGTAATTGAGTTCTATAAAATAAATTGGTTTCATTTTGTCTTTTTTCATAAACATTACGAATAATACCGGTCATTTTGCTAATATTATCAATCTCCCTAGGAGTTAAAACTACCTTATCCCCTGTACCTAAAGATTGAATGTATTTAAGTGCTTGTGCCATTTCTCCTGAATTAGATGCAGTTCTATTAATATCTTGATCTGACATCACTCCCGGCCCTGATAATGCTTTAGCAAAAGCAAACTGTAACGTTTGTTGAGCTGTTGGATTTGTAGGATCAACTTTTAAACTCTGAAGTGCGGCGTCAACTTTAGTATTACTGGTTTGAAAATCTGCATAACTCCTTGATCTATTTTCATAATTTCTAGTGATACTGGTTAACAATTGCTGTTGCATATTATTATATTCTATTTTATTTTTAGCCGTTGCTAAATTTTGATTTTCTTGAGAGTATTTAGTCTGTTCAGCCTCATTCTTCAGTTTTATAGCTTGATAATTAGCTGCATCTGCCTGATTTAATAAATTCTTTAAAGAGGGGCTATTTTCTACTGTTTCTCCTTTTTTCACCCTTGCTTCAATATCCGCTTGAAGTTTTCCTGAAGCACTCTGTGCAATAGTTGCATTCTTATTAGCATCATAAAGTATTGCAGCAGGAGTAGATAAAGACATCCCTAGGGCCATTTTAGAAACAGCTTCTTCATTGAGTGTATTTGGTAAACTGGGATCAATTTGTTTAGCAACCGGTAAAAGTGCCTGATATGTATCTTCTCTTTGATCTGAAGGGGTTTTCAATAGAGTTGCCCCTATTCCCCCTAATAATTTATAACCTTCAATCAAAACTTGATTCTTGTCATTAGAATGAGCTAATTTATAAGTTTCATTCTCCATCATAGCAGTATCAAGTTCAGATTTAGATTTCTGCATTTCAAGAGCTAAGTCAGGAGCCGCACCTTGTAAATAATCAATAACACCATTAAAACCCCCATCTCGGGCCGCTAATGACATCCCTGATTGGATTGCCATTTGGCGTTGTTTATCATATCTGTCCCAACTGAACTTCTCTTCTGCAATAGATTGGGTGGAATTAGCCCTCTTATTAGCATCGGTCTCAAAACCGAGTTGCTTAGAAGCTAAGTATCCCTCCACCCATGACTTGTCAACTCCATAAGGAACAGGTAAATTACCTTGTTGAACCTGAGGAGATAAATTCATTGTATTCGCGGATAAATATCCATTAATTTTTCCATCATATGGATTAGGATTATCAGGTGTCGGTTGAGGTAATTTCCCACCTTGCGAATTTATATTAGGATTATCATTTTGATCTTGATAGATCGGTAGTTGTGATATAAAAGACATTATTTATCATCCCTCTTAAATAGTATACCAGGCTTGTGTATTAGGATTATAAGATGGCCATCCATTCCCGGATAACATTCCACCAGAATTATTATAAGCAAATCCTGCTCCATAATTTTGATTCTGGGCTATTTGATAACCAAATTGATTATTGGCTAAATTTAAATATCCTGCCTGTATGTTGTTTTGAGCCGCATCTTGTTGTTGTTTAGCATCTTGAGCATGTTTCTGAGCTATAGCTTGATTCTGTGCGTTAGCATTGAAAATATTTGATTGTTGAGTTACTTGCCCTGCATTGGTATAGGAATTATATTGTGCTTGACCGATATTTTGATAAGCACTCAATAATCCAGATCCAAGATTTCCATATAATTGGGCTAATGATCCCCCTTGTGCCATATAATTATTTGCTATCTGTGATAAGGCCGTATTTCCTGCACTCATCAAAGGGCCAAGGTTATTGAGGAAATTTTGATAATAACTAGAAGCTAAATTCTGATTAAATTGAGATAAAGCTGCTCCAGTTCCTCCACTATTTAGCCCACCTGCTGCAGCAGCAGCTCTATTAATCGCCTGTTGACCTTGCAACGCTTGAAATTGATAACCAGGAGTATTTTGGAGTTTATTATTAATTTGTTCCCCTGTATAACCTTTATCCATTTCAGGTGTATAATTTTTTCCAAATTCATTAATAAAACCTTGAACATCTTGCTGTTGTGATGAAACTGATGATGCATTTGCGTTTTTAGATGCTAACCATTGATCATAGGCGGCTTGACTTGATTGTGCTTTTTGTTGTTCAGAGGCCAGAAATGGGGTTATGTAATCTGTTCCACTCTCAGCAAATTGTTTAGTAGCTCCTCCATAGGCTTTTGATTTTAAAAGGTCATTATATTGATTCTGTTTAAAATTCTGAAATTCAACACTATTTGTTGCAGCTTTGATTCTTTGCGATAAAGCATCTTGTCCATAAAGATTGAACTGATCCGGATGTTCTCTCAATGCTGTCTGATATTCCTCAGGAGTAACATCTGTAACAGGTTTATAAATTACTGGTGCAGGGGTTGTAAAAGAATTGTTTTTAGCAATTTGTCCTTGAAGAATGGGGATTTGATCCATAATTTGTTGTTTTGCTTGTGCCCTTTCGGATGGATCAAATATTGATTCTGCATTTTGCATCTGTTGAACTAAATCATTATAACCTGCCCCGCTAATTCGACTATATAAATCACTCGTCTGATTTGCAGTTGGCGGATTTAGTCCAAGCATTCGCATATATTCCTGAGAAGCGGGAGTTCCCTGAGCAACAATTTGTCCTAGTTGTTGATTCGATTGTTTAACAGTATTATTTACATTATCAATTGCAGATTGAAAAGCATTTTGATATAGACTGATTCCTTGCAATGATTGATTATTATAAGCCTCTGCAGCCTGAGAAAAATATTTAATTGCATTTGAAGGATCAACCTGAGCAACTGACAATTCATCATTAGCCTTTGTTTTCTTTTGAATAACAGCTTTTGAGATACCAGGGACACCCGTATCAGGTCCAATAGGGGCTGGATCTCCCATAATGGCTTTTGCCGCTAATCCCCCTAAAACACTCCCTAAAGCACCAATAGCAGGTCCCTGTAATTTATATTTATGATAATTAAACCCGAACATTCTTCTTCTCACTTTTTAGATCAAGACCATAGATATAGATACCAATCAACTCTTTTCTCCATACCTGACAATTAGTAATATGCCCCTCTTTCTTAAAACCATGTTTTTCACACGCTTTAATTGCATGAATACAAGAATCTGATACAAAAGCAATTACCTTTCTTATTTCTGTCTGTTTGATAAAATGTTCATAAAGGAAAGTATAAATCTCGGATAAAACCCCTTTACCATGATATTTACTTGACACATAAGGGTGTATGCAAACACAAATATCCGTAAAATATTCATATTTAAGAATACAAACTAAACCATCATCATTTTCTAAACCAATGTAATATGAACCTGGAACTAAAGAGTATTTTCCTTTTTCATGCATATAAATTAATTCTTTATCACTAAATCCCATATATACTAATTGAGGATCATTAATGATAAAATCTGATATTTGTTCTTTTGTTAATTCAATAAAATTCATAATTAAAACTTAATAAGAGCGTGTAAAATCATTGAAGGTTGTATAGTATTATGACCAGTTCCACTTCCCGATGCAGCCGTAGAAGTACTAATAACACTAGAGGTTGTTCCTGAATTAACTGTGGTAGTCCCAGAACTTCCAGTACCATTATTAATAATTAAAGGGGTATAATTTGGGGAAGTATAAGTATAGGTATGTGTATGACTTGGACCTTCAGCAATCGATAAAGAATGATTTTCTTCACCACCAATATTACCAAGTGAATTACCTATTGTCCCAGTTCCTGTTCCACCTGAACCCATCCTAACTCTTCTACTTAAATTAGGTAAATTAAAAGTATTAACACCATCCCCAGATCCGAAAGTTGTCCCAATTGCTGCAAATAAATCAGAGAAAGAAGCTCTACTAACTGCAGAACCATTACAAAGAAGCCATCCATCTGGGATAGATCCCCCAGCATAGTCTAATATTATCCCAGGAGGAAAAGAGGTACTAACCCCTGGGATCGGTTGAAATGTAACCGCCCCTGATCCATTTGTAGTTAAAACAGTTCCACTTAAACCATCAGAAGAGGGAAAAGAATAGGACCCAGAATCACTAGAAAAAGTAATAGCCCCCGATCCTTTAGTAGAAAATTTCATATTCACTGAAGATTGGGGACCCGTTACGGATAGAATAGGACTAGAATTATTAGCATTACTAATAATAAAATGATCATTTGCGGAAGAAACATATGTATAATCCAGAAGGATATTACCATTAGGATCAATAACAGTATTTCCGAATCGACCAATATTGTCAGCAACCCAGATCATAGAACCATGTCCAGTATCTGGATCAATATCTGAATTTTCAGCTACAAATTTAGATGGCCCTGAATAAACTATTGAAGCTCGTCCCGAAGCATCTAAAGTATAAGGATTATCAATTGGATTCATCTGATTGATTGCATCAGAGATAGTTGAGTACATATCCCGTAAATTATCACTTTCAGCGTCATAACACCAAATTAAACCTCCCTGAACAGGAACCCCATTACCATCAACAACTTGGAGAATTGGATCTCCTAAAAAATCTATTTGTGCCATTAAGTTCTCTCTACTATGATATCAGCCCGAAGATCAATAATTGCATGATCAATGGGGGCTGTTATTTTAAATAATAATATCCATTGATAAGAGGTCCCTCGTATATTCCATATTAATCGTTTCATATACTCACCCGTAGATCCAATAGGCCGTAACTCTTCATTTGACCAAGTATAACCACCATCATTAGAAAATTGCATCATTACATTCGCCATTGATGAATATCCGGTTAGACTGGTACTTCCTGTTTTCACTTTTAATTCAATGTCATTAACCCCAATTAATTTAAAATCCGGATCTTCATAATGAGGAGTAGTAAAAATTCTCGTAATCAAATCACCATTATCATCATAAATAGTTGATGATAATAGATAAATTTTATTATCACGTATTCCCCCACTAATAATTAAACCATTATATGTATCACAGTATTGATTCAGTGAGTGTTCTAAAGTACCTAATTCAGAATTAGTATGATTACGTTCATGCCAAGTCTCAGTTGTAAAATCCCTTACCCATGTCTTTTTAGCGGCGGGAAAAGTTACTTCATACATGACATGACCACGATCAACATAAGTCATTCCAATTGCATCATTCAAAAGCGGGTAGGTTGCTAATTCAGCATCTAATTCTTCGGTAGAAATTTTTTTAAGAGTGTACCCTGTTGATTGATCCCGAAATAAATTAGATACGTCAGATTGGACAATAAAACCTCTGGAATCAACCCATACTAATAAATCACTAACATTCGTAACCGAATAAGGGGCTAAACAGCCAATATTAATATCAGACCCAACTCTCTTTGTAAAAGGAGGTCCGACCGGATTCCCATTATCATACCAGACTTCAATAGAATTACTACCAAAGAGCCATAATTCACTTTTACTTTCAGCCATAGCAACCAATAAGTCAGGCTTTGATTCAGCAGCAGCTACATCTAAGCCATTCCAAATTCTCCCCTCATTTGGTTGTGAAAATTGAAATTTTTGAGTGTCAGAATTATTAACTATAAAATAACCATCAATATAAACAACATGAGATCCTCCAACAAAATCAGTATCAGTAATTTGCTGAAATTGCTCAAAAGGGAGAGATGAACTAAATACACCCGGATTAACTGATATACCATTGACTCCAGAGACAAACCCAGTTCCAGATTCTGTAACTACTATTGAAGTGATCCCATCTAAAGCTGTAAGAGTTAATAAACCTCCTTGATATGAGGCTTGCACTTTAGTTGTGGAAGAATGGGTATTTATTGTTGATACTAAAGTTAATGGATTTAAAGATGTACTTACTGAAAAAGAACTATAAATTGATACACCATTTATAGTTAATGTGTATGTATTGCCAGAGGATCCTCCTATTGGTCCAAGAGGAACAGTTCCTGCAAATATGAAATTATAGATATACCCATCAGTCCCATCTAATAAAATAATCTGTGTTGGATTATTAGTCCCAATTACTGTTCCTGAAGAACTATTTAAAGTCCCAATTGTTGTTAAACTCACATTTAAAGAATATTGGTCAATATCTGCAGAGATAAATTTATTTCCTACAACAAAATAAATAATATCATTAATTTTTTTTACAAAACGGATTGGACCTTCTTCTTCAGGATCTGAAATTAAACGAGATCCCATAGTTGGTAATAAAGTTATTTTTCCTCGTCCATTTTCACCAGAGGAGGTAGGAAAATAATTAATACAAAGTTGATAATTAGTAGGTCTGGAAGGATGTTTATGCGACCCACTAGGTAAAGGTAATTGCATTTATCTCCCCCATCCTTCACCACCATTATAAGACGAATATCCGCTTCCTTCGTAATATGGTTGTAATGTTAAACTGGTTATTTCTTGATCCCAATCTAATAGATTTTGTAACATCTCACTAGCCATAGGTAATAAATATTGGGCCTTAGCCTCTTTTCCAAATATAGAGGCAATTCGAATAGCCAATTGATACGTAAGGGGTTCAAGCCATTCTGAAGGAAAGTCAAAATTATTATTAACCGAATATAAGTCATCTATTAATCTTTCATAAGTAATTTGGATGCGTTTTGATGCATCTAATGGTCTAGGCCAAATATAAAATCGACCATTTAAGTCTTTAGGGACATACATACCTTGGTTTGGTAAAGTAGAAGTAACCGTTGTCATTCCTACATTAAAATATGTTTGATAAGATACTAGTGTTAAAGGTGTTTCAACTAAAGATGTCCCTTCATTCCCCAGATCAATACCAGTCAATGTTCGAGCATCTAAAATTCGTAAAGGTTTAGAAGCTAATTGAGAATAAGAATATACTAATTGATTAGAACTAATTTCCAATGGTAAACCTGGACCCGGTATATTAACAGTAATAGAATCAGGGATTGAACTGATCGTAGTCCAATAAATATACCCATCATCTTGTACAATTCCTATAGGATCATCAATAGACATACCTTCGGTTGATTTAACAACTAAAGATGTTTCTCCTAAAACTGAATCAGACGCTAAACAAGTAGTCACTGATAAATCTTTTAAAACAAATTTAGCAGAAGATCCAAGATCATACTGTCCAATATAGGGTTCTAAAAACAATAAACCTTCCTCTTTGGTCCATAAATGAAGTCCTTTAGACTGCCATGCTTTTACCATTTTATTTAGAATATTATTACAAACTGTAATATCTGCAGCTTGGGGAATCCTCCCAACAGAATTGCAACCAATTAATGATAATGCATCTAAAATCAAATCATTACGAGTCTGGGAAAAATTAGTTGATCCTGATACTGCCATTATCTCATTCTCCTTGCAGCAATAAATCCATATCCACTACATGTACTAACAGCAAAGGTAACATTTGCCACTAAATAAACAGTAGTAGTTCCGGATAATTTCAAAACGGTTGGTGGGATATCTGCAATTGCTATTCCACCTGCAGGAAGAGCAGCAGAAGAATATGATCGCCCAGCTCCAGCAGATCCAATAGATCCAGGGAAAGTCGCCAAAGTATTACTAGTCGTATTAATACCACAATTAACGATGCTTGTTGTGGTCGTTCCCGCGGGATTAGTTCCAACAGCTCCCCAAACATTCCAATCCCCTGCTGTTAAAGATATCGATGTGATGTCTTTTGATGTACCAGAAGATAAAGAAACAGCTGAGCCAACAGCAACAAAACTCGATATAACTTCACCAACACTTCCTGCGGCTGCATCATCATTAGTAGTTGTTCCTACTATTCCCGTAGTCGAAGAAAAAGTAATACTTGGGACAGTATTAATTGCTTGCCCCGTCATTAACATCGTTCCAGTCGCATCAGGGAGGGTTATTGTCCGGCTAGCGGACGTATCTGACATTGTAAATGTCGTACTGTGCTGCTGTGAAGTTCCACTAAATATTTTAAATGGACTACTAGAGGTAGTTAATACTTTGCATTGGCCAGTCCCTTTCATACTCAAATTCATGCCAATATTTGAATCAGATCCTGCAACTGACATATGTGGATCATTTGCTGTTGCGCTATTTAATATAGATAAATAATTCACAGCACTAGCAGTAGCACTAGTTCCTAACATAGCATTACCATTAGCATCATTAATCTGAGCTATAATAGGAGTAGCTATAGTAGGTCCAGTAGCTAATACAATATTACCACTGCCAGTAGAACTATTACCTAATAAAGTCATAGTCCCTGAAGCATCTGGGACTGTTATAGTCCTCGTAGCAGATGTATTAGAAAATGAAAAAATAGTGCCATGTTGATATCCAGTCCCACTACTTATACTAATAGGAGTATTACTAGTAGAAGAAAGGCCGATAATACCTGATCCTTTTGATATTACATTAATACCAATATTTGAATCAGATCCAATAGAACTAACAGCAGGAGCTGAACCAGTTACATTATTTGTTAAATTAACATAATTAACCGAGCTAGAAGTTGCCGACATCCCTAACATAGCATTACCATTAGCATCATTAATCTGAGCTATAATAGGAGTAGCTATAGTAGGTCCAGTAGCTAATACAATATTACCACTGCCAGTAGAACTATTACCTAATAAAGTCATAGTCCCTGAAGCATCTGGGACTGTTATAGTCCTCGTAGCAGATGTATTAGAAAATGAAAAAATAGTGCCATGTTGATATCCAGTCCCACTACTTATACTAATAGGAGTATTACTAGTAGAAGAAAGGCCGATAATACCTGATCCTTTTGATATTACATTAATACCAATATTTGAATCAGATCCAATAGAACTAACAGCAGGAGCTGAACCAGTTACATTATTTGTTAAATTAACATAATTAACCGAGCTAGAAGTTGCCGACATCCCTAACATAGCATTACCATTAGCATCATTAATCTGAGCTATAATAGGAGTAGCTATAGTAGGTCCAGTACCAAAGACAGCAAATCCAGTTCCCGTTTCATCAGTTAAAAATGCTCTTAAATTAGCACTAGTTGGTGTTGTTAGGAATGTGTTAGCAGCAGCAGTAACTTGAGTCAAATAACGAGTATTAACCCCAGAATCAGTTACAGAAAGACTACTAGGATTATAATTAGGTGCTATAACAGTTAAACTACTATTGGCGGTTATATATATTGATGGAGTAGAGATTGAAGATAATAAAGAATTATTCTCAATAAATGTATCAGTTGCATAATCAAGATAAATTAATCCTAAACTGACAGCAGAATGCCCATTAATATTATTTCCAGTTATAGAACAATTATGAATACTTTTTCCTGAACTTCCCGATAATACTATAGAGGATGTGATAGATCCAGAAATAACTTCTATTTGATTATTAACAATTCTTACATTTTGAGCATAATCACCAATAAAAATAGAATATTTATTTCCGGTTAATAAACAATTATCTTGGATAGATAAATTAGCAGAACCATTTTGAAATGCAGTAATCGTTATACAATTATTACTGGATCCGCTAACTCCATCAATCAGATTATTATTAATAACATTCCCATCACCCCAATGGCCAGTAGAAGTTAATCCACCAATTAAACCACATCGTCTGATGGAATTTTGAAAAAATGAATCTGTGGTTCCACCATCGTGATAAAAAGCATATCCTGAAGTAGGATACAACCAAAGATCTGAGAAAGAGGATTTATATAATGAATAACCATTTGTACAATCTACTAATAAAGCATTACTTAGATGAGTAGTTCCATCAGTAACACTGAATCTCGCCAATGATAAATAAACTCCACCAAAAGAGGCATAACTAACTTTAACCCCCGCTCTGTCAGAAGAAAAATAGCATTTTAGAATTGAACTACTTCCCTCCCCAATAAAACGTAATGGACGATTGATAATAATCGTATCAGTTATTTTATAGGTTCCTGGTGGGATATAGACATCATCATTAGCATTTAAACAAGCTTGAATGGCTGCCGTATCATCCGTTGAATTATCACCAACCGCCCCATATGCTTTAATACTTACGGGACAAGTTTTTCTTTGAGTAACCGCAGGAATAATTGTTGTGATACTTGGAACCCCTGATGCACTAGTTGCTAAAATACTATCATTTCCAGATGTTAAGCCCGAGACAGAATTACCAGTATTAGCATAATAGGCAAGTTGATTAGCTGTTCCGCTAATCACTTTACCATTGGCAACGGTTGGATCAACCCAAGTCCCATCTCCTCTCCAATAAGTAGAAGAGGAAGCTCCAGTTCCACTATTAAATCTAGCAATTGCTAGATTACCAGTTAACTGAGTCGCAGGAAAAGAAGTACAATTCGAAAGATTCCCACTGGCAGGAGTTCCAAGAACAGGGGATGATAAAGTTGGACCTGTAGCAAAAACTAAAGAACCGCTCCCAGTCTCGTCAAGAATTGCTGAGGATAAATTAGCACTAGTTGGGGTTGTTAAGAATGTAGAAATTCCTGATGCTAAACCAGAAATTCCAGTTGAAACTGGTAATCCGGTACAATTGGTAAGAATACCTCCTGTAGGAGTTCCTAAATTAATGTTTGGAAGCGTAGTACTCCATAAAACAGATGAACTTCCATCGGTCCTTAGAATAGAATTACTAGAAGTAGTAGTTCCAGAGAATTGAAATCCATTTAAGTTTAAATTAGCCGATAAATGAGGAGAAGGATCCATACTTAATGTTGGAGCAAAATTTAATGTACCAGTTATATTAGGATTTCCAATTTTTTGCCCTACAAAATAATCCCCAACCTCGGCATCCCCTAAATTAGAATCTATATGTAATTGTTTTATTGTATAATCAGGCATTTATCTCTCAATAATTAAATTATAATTATTTTGTGTGGCAGATAATTTATTTAAATCATTCTGTGTAGTAACAAGAAAATATGGTTCTGTGTATTTTGGAAAATAGGCGATATTAGATAAAGGAGATTCTCCTAAATTTGTTATCCTAGAAACACGATACGAATAAACTGACTCAATATCTCCAGAACTATCTAAATAATAAGTTGCTAAACTATTGGTGTTACTATTAATTACAGTATATATTTCAGTAACCCCATCAGCCCTATACACTCTGTAACCTAAGGTTAAAGCATTCCCCCAATATAAAGGTCCATCCCAAATAAGTTGGATATTAAGAGTTAATGGAGCAAGTGTAGCAATTAAATCCCTCGGCGCAGAACCAATTGTATCTTCATTTTCTAAATTAGTATAAGAAAAAAATGTTGATTCTGGACGGACATAGTCCTTCTTAACTAACAAATCTTCATATATTCTAATAGGTTTTATCTGAGGGTTTGTTTTATCGGCATCTGCCAAGCAAACAATCATATTATTTAATAGATTAAACCGATCTTGAATCTTAATTGTATCTTTAACTCGGAATTTTTTACCACAAACATCACATATAACAAATCGATTATCGATTCCAGGATAAATTTCACGGTTTCTACGTCTATTGATCAAATCTGTAAAACCCAAAGAAAAACAGTCACAATTTCCCCTGCACCAATTCCACTGGTAGTTAATAGAACATCACCAGTCGCCCCCGATCCTCTTGGATTAGGGACTCCTCCGAATTTACTCATATTTAACTTAGGTGAATTAACAGGATTAACAGAGACTATAGAACTATCAGTTGTCTGATCCCATTCTAAAGTTACTAAGGAATCTGATCCTGATATAGAATATCCCATAACTATACCCTTATTAACGTTATTAATAAAAGCAGAATTATCATAAACCACTAAATCAGTTTCATCCGCCCCAGAGATTGTTATTAAATTAACAATACTTTTATCATTTCCTGAACCAACTAATGTTCTTATTGTATGACTCATTAATGGCCCTCTTATGCAACTGTTTTAGAAAATTTCAACATAATTCCATAATAATCGTAGGCCGTTGTCGCAGCATTATTAGCCGTGACCTCAATTATATATTTACTATCGCTGGTTATATCAAAAGCAGGAGTTGTAATTGAAATATTACTAACATAAGGATTAGCTTGAGTTGCAGTAGATAATGATCCTGTCAAATCAACTGATGTTATTGATACGGCAGCATTATTAGAATAATCAATACGATCTAAAGTAATAGTATGAGCATCCATGGCCAATGTACCAATACTATAAATAACATCAAAACTATCTAATCGAAAACCTTTGGAAGCGGCGACTCGAATCTCAGGAGTAATATCAACTCCAATTATTGATGTCTCATCCCCAGCGGTATGTCTTTTAACATAATTCCCTTGAGCAATTCTAGTGGTTGTCCATGTTCCTGTACCAAAAGATAGAACATTGGATATCCCAACAAATTGTTGTCGAGCAATAATATTGGCCGAACCTGTATCTAATAAAATATTGGCTGTTGATGCGCCTGGATCGGGTAATGAAATAACTGATGATTGACCCATAATACTATTTCTTATAGTAGTATTATAAGCACCACCTGCATTTAATGCCTCAAAAATAAAAGTACCATTCGCGGCAGTTGAAGGATAGGATATAAAAGATCCAGCATCCCCAGATGATCCAGAAGTTATCGGACCTCCAGTTGCAGTAATACTGGTAGATGCAGTTATAGCCCCTGTAACAGATACTGCTCCAGTAATTCCAATGGCTCCAGATAAAGTAGTAGTACCACCAACAATTAGATTTCCACCAATACTAAAATTTGTACTAGTGTGACTTGTATTTGTCATTCTTTATACCTTTAAAATAGGGGGTATTAACCCCCAATTAATTATGCCCCTGGATTTCCCCATAAAGCTCTTTTATCTGTAACACCGAAAGAGACCCTGAAATCACACTTAAATCGCATTACATCAGTATCAAAATCAGATGTATCATTGGCCATATTTACATCTCGGCGAATAAAACGTTTTGCACCATTTGGGCAATCAGTTTTAATAAAATACGCATTAGTATCAGTTAAATAATGATTCACAGTATAACCTTCAGGAAGCATTCCTTTATAAGCTAATGCAGGTATATCTCTATCCATTGTAGCAGGACGCCATTGAGTATTCCCCAATAATCTCTCTGCTTCAAATTGTAATTGAATAGGAACAATTAATTTCTTTGCCATCACAGAAATTTTATTACTTGCATCATCAGTATATTGACCAATTTGATTAATAGCATTCTCTAATGATGCTTCTGAAAGTTGAGCGCCTGCAGCAGTATTAGAAAAAGTACCACCTTTTGACAATTTATTAGAGGCAGAAAATAATGCCACTCCATCGGGCCATAAATAACTTGAACTAAACCCCTGATTAAGAATAAAAGCTCCTAAATTCTCCATCGTCTGATTAGCACTAATACCTAAAGCCTGAGCTCTTGCATAAGACAGTTGTTCATAAAAATTATCTTCAATTGCCTCTCTTGAAATAGCATACCCAAGAGAATAAACAATATGACGATAATAATAGGACCATGCTTGTCCCATATCATCATATTTAATAGGTGCAGTTTCAGGTTTAACTCGGAACTGACCTAATCCATAATAATTAACATCTTCTTCAAAGTTTTTATCAGATGTATAATTATCAAAAATTTCAGACCATTCAGAAGGGTAACGATTATAACCCACACCAAACCAATCATTAACACCAGGCATTACCGCACGAGCGGCACTGGCAACAACATTAACCATTATTTATTTCCTCAAAATTATATATCAGTTAGATTAGAAGCACTGTCATTAACTTCAGTACTAAGATTCATTTGTACTAACCACTTAGCATAATCACCAACCGCATTCTGTGATCCATTATCTAATCTGGCAATACGGCAAGAACTTCCTGAGCCGATAGTTGAAGAATCAAGTTGTAATTTAGATAAACCAGTCTGAGCATCACCATCTAAATTAGTTATCGGGTCAATATAATCATCAACTGCCGCGACTGTCAAAGCTCCACCAACACTATCTTCTTGTATTCTATATAAAACCGAAGGGTCATCTTCAACCATCAAATATCCAGTATCAGTCGCTTCATAGCACAACTTATGTAAATTTGATGGAGTTACCTCAAAACCAACAACTACACCAGTACAGGCAGAAGCGGCAGAAGTTGCTTTAATTATTTCAGGGAAACCATTAGGATCAGTACAAGTAGTTATTACTACTCGGTCACCTTTACAAATACGAGTATTAGCGGCAGTTCCTTTATAATATCGATTTCCTTTACCAACATAACGATTTCCGTTAGCATGACATACGGGTTGAAAACCCATAGGTGCATTAACGTTTCCTACATCAGCCATTATTTAAAACCTCATTTATTATTAAATTTATTTTGTTTAAAATCTAAATCACCAGAATAATAAATATCAGGATTAGATTTTACTATATTTTTAGGATTCCAATCAGCAGCACGTTCATCATTTAATTTAGCTTTAGCCTGTTGATCTTCATAATAATCCTCTTTTCTTATTTTCATCCAAATTGCTGTAGCAGAACTTGCGCCAGGACGTCGATTTACAACTTCTCTAATAACAGTTCCTAAAGCATGATCATGTTGGACTCTTTGATCTCTAAGACTAATATCTTTCTCATTACAAGGGATATATCCAGCTCTTAAAAATCTTTCTACTTCTCCTGGTTTTTCTAGAACCTGATAAGGGATCCAACCTTCTTCAACTTGTATTCCTAAAGCATTTTGTTTATATAAGGGGGTTCTTCTTCCCATCTCTTTTTTAACAATCTCAACCTTTGATTTTTCTTCAGTTTGATCTTTCAAATTTATTTTCTGCTCTTCTTTCATTATCTATTATCCAATTCCATTAACTTTTTAATATAATCATCAATTGAAATCCCACGAGTCTTCAGTAAATTTCTCGCACAATTTTTTTGATATTCATCCAAATCATCAAAGGTGATTTTCTTCTTATGTGATGATTTAATCGCGCTTTGTTGTTTTCCCTCGACCGCATTAATAATTGGATCAGGATCCACTTTAAAATAATCTGGATACTTACCTTTCATGAACTCTTCCAATTTTTCAAAATGTTTATCAGGGGGTAATCTCTCTTCAATTAACTCTTTATCTCGTGATTTACAAACCAATTGCATTTCTTGATCACGATAAGAAGTACCATTAAACCAAGCTTGATGTTTCATAATGAATGCGTCTGCATGTTCCTTCACACTTGGATCAAGTAACTGTCTTGTTTGATCTTCTATTTGTTTGACTCTTTCTACATCTGCCAATTCAATGGCTTCAATTCTTTTTGCTTCTAATTCTGCCTTTGCACGAGCATAAATATCTTGCTCTTGTCTGGCTAATTTATCTTTTAACCGTTCTACAGTCTGAAAAAGACTGTCTAATTTTTTATTCTTAACTTTAAATCCATTATCAATCCACTCTTCAGCTGATAATTCACCATCCGGTTTCCATCCATGCTCCAACATCTTTTTTTCAAAAGAAGATAAATTAGTGATATTATTTGATGATTCCTCTAATTGAGCTGATGACTTTTCTTTCACCTCTAATTTATTTTCATTAGTCATTATTCATCCTCCCAATGAACATAAACATCATGGTCAGAGATAACTCTATAAATTTCTCCGTCCCCTATATCTGGAAGGGCTTCACCAGACCATCTACATATAGTAACTAAATCTCCAATTTCTACCCAATTATCACCACTTCCTAGACTTTTATAAGCATCTTTCCCAATTTGAACAACTCGTGCTTCTTGAGTTCCTAATTTAAGATTCTCAATTTGATCTTTAGTCAAGGATTGAATAACAAATCCGGTTTCCGAAACTTCATCATATTTACCAGTTTTAGAATTAAATTGATAATCTTTATCAATTAAATCTTTTTTTACCTTAACTAAGATTCGATCACCAAGTATACGCGGTTTTCGTAATTTCACTCTTTTCTTCCTCTTCTTCAATAAACAACTTATCAAATGATAAATTTAAAAATTGGTCACACACTTCCATACTTCCTTTTATATAGGCATATTTCTTTTCTAAATTTACATCATAAATAGGATCAAAGGATTTAATATCTTCTTCTAAAACCTTTTTATTTTCTTTAAAGATTAAATAAATCTCAGTAGTTATTTTATTATTTAACCAATCTTTAAAATCTGATTCATCTAAATCAAACGATCGGGTTTTGTTTTTTCTCTTTTTCATTCTTTATTTTCTCTAAGGCTACATCATGTTTCATAACATTATCAGCAGCTTTTATATTTAATTCTTTATCTTTTAATAAAGAATCAATCTTAGACTGAACTTGATTAAATTGCTCTTGAAGCTGTTTTAATTGTTCCTCTTGAGTCATTTTTGAACCAGTAATCATTATTTTTTGATCATTATGTGCCGCATCTTTCATCGTTTTCCATGATCGCATTTGAGATTCATTCTTTTGAGTATCAATCCATTCCATATCCTTCTGTATCTTTGCGGCTTCTAATGGAGCATTTATTCCTTTTAATTGATTATTAAGAATTATCTCCTGTTTTTTAGCATCAGATAATCCCGCATCTGCTAATAATTTTACTGCCTCTGGAGGAGGAGGCTGATTTGGATCAGGTGGAGGTTGAAATTTCTTTATTTGTTCTTGATCAAATTGAAGTGATTCAAGAATATATTTTTCAATTTCCCTACGATCCACAGTTTGAAGGCTCATTAAAATTGAACCTTTCCTTAATCTTTGATCCATTGTTGATAATTCAGGATCAGCAACAGGCTGTATATCATTTGAAGATAAATCAAAATCCTTTTTAACCGAAACACCCTCTTCATCTAAAATATTCTGATATTCTTTATCACTTAAATAATAATAATTTAATTCATATAATTTTTTAAAACTTTTAGTTAAGGAATCATATAATCGATGATTAATAGCTTTTAATACTTTTGAACCCTGTTCAATTAAACCTTCTAATGTCTGATTAGCCACATTATTGGGATTCATTGTTCCATTCATTGCTTCAGTTGAAGCAGTTAATTCTTTTCCAATATTTATTAATAATGTTAATAAAGATAAAAGAGTGCTACTAGGTTCACGAACAGGGAATGGAAATACATTCTGTTTTAGATCTAAACCGGATCCGGCATCTAATACTTTCCATTCAAAAGGTTTAAATCGTAATTCCCCCCCTTTTAAACGTAAACCTTTCCCTAAAAATCCTCCTTGAGTGACACTAATTGTCCCAGCGTCTAGTAATTGATTTATCAGAGAATTAATTGCCTTATTTAATGGTAATAATAATTGACCAAACCCCATTGAATAATATCCACCATCGGGAGATCTAATGAAATGATAATCTTGAAAATAATTGATTGCTTCAATTTTTTGTATATCCCCATCACCATTTTTTTGAATAGATTTAGGCTTTATTCTATTAACAATTCTAAGTACCGTATTTGTTTCAGGATGAACAGTTACAACATATGGTTCTTTATAATTATCACCATCAAGATCTAACCAACAATGTTGTTCATATAATTGGATTTCAAAATCATTATCTTCAGGATCGCAATCCTGTGGACGTAATAAATTTATATCGCAGTCACAATATTCCCCAGTTCTTTGATAACTTATGATATCATTTATTGATAATCGAAGTATATGGGTTACTCTTCTTGCACTATCTAGTGATAAGGTCGTTTCGTGATTAATAATAATCTGATCAGGGGGACACAATTCAACACAATTCTTCTTATCTAAATTAGAATAATAAGTTTTAGTAAATACAGTTCCAACTACTGGTAATATATGTAATAATCTATCAATATGCTCCTTCCAATCAGATGAAGAAACACATTGATAGCTCATACACTTCTCAACTCTACACCCCCTTTTAAATTTTTCTCCTGTAACATCAACTCCAACAACATTCATCCGAACAATATTATCATTTGGGACTATCTCAGGATAGGTCCTAGAAGCAAAATTTATAGCAGCTTCACATATTAACGGGTATTTAACATTGGCCGCACCATCCCATGGAAAACTTTTGTTATTCATTATTTGTTTAGCAATATCCATTGATTCATCAATGGATTTTCTCCATGATTCAGAGGATTTATCATCAATTTCAACCCCACGAACTATAGATCTACCAATTTTTTGGAGTTCAATCTTTCCATTTTGTAAATCTGAAAAAAGATCCGCAACATTTTTACTTTTTCGTATTTTTTCTAAATCTAACATTAATATCCTGTAATATTGTCATGTTCATGGTTTCTCCCCATAAACTTACTATAATTATCCGGATCCGGTTCAAGAGATAATATATCGGGGCATGCCATCATTAAATACCTCCATGCATCCATTAAATGATCTTCTTGTTTTTCCGCTGGTTTACCTGACTTTTCATCACGACGGTACGTTCGAAATTCATTTATCCAATTTGTTAAAGTATCAAATACTTTAATTCTCCCAGCAGCTAGTAATTGCTGTATTTTCATTATACCCGCTTCAACTGCTTTGTCAGCAAATGTTAATTCTAATCCTTCATTAACATACTGATCATAAATACATCGTCCATCTAATTCATTGGATCTTAAAGAGGCCGTATCAATAACTCCTGGTATCCAATTTCCCCGTGATTTAATAGCAGAGGAATGAATTGGTATAACACTGGTTCCTACTTCTGATAAATCTTTTCCCCTATAATATTCAGAGTATAAATAATATATCCCAGAATCCGGATCTAATGCAGCCCAAATAGCCGCGGTTCTTTCCCATCCAACATCTAATCCATAAGCTTTTGGCCAATAAAATGGAATCTCACGAGGTCTTATTAAAATATCATCTTCCGAATAAGGATAAATAACACCAGCGCCTAAATGAGGTAAACCTTTAGTTCTAGCATCCCGCAAGTGTGGAGAAATAGAATGCATTAATTCAGATTTTTGTTCTTCACTTAAATGTGGTGCTTCATCCCAAGAAATCTGTATAGCCCATTTGGCAGGATCATCAGGATTTATCCCATCATCAGTGAATCTTCCACCTTTTAAAAAACTAAGAACCATTTCAGATAGGCCAAAAAGGGGGGTAAATGTCATATAAATGATACCAGGTTTAATATCATCCATTGTACGCATTAAACATTCTTCATAAATCCCGTAATCACGTGGTTCTTCATCCATCCAAATTACATCTTTAGCAGTACCCTGAAAATCATCTCTCCCTTGTTCATATACCTTAAAAGTACATTCAGAAATTAATCCTGAAATGTGTCTTACATAAACAGTTTCATAACAATTAGCTATACCAACCCTCCGAGTTGTATTAACAATTAAATGTTTAGGTATTAGTCCCGATCCAGGATCATTAAAATCCCCCATAAGACATAATTGTTGTACTTCTTTAGAAACCTGATAAGACTTACTGACTGCCCATGATTTTATAGGATTTAGAAATTTTCTCCCCTTCCAATCATCTGGATATAAACCGGTTAAATGATACGTTAATTCACATCCACCAGTTAATGTTTTTCCTGTTCTATTTCCACCACAAAGTAATCTTTGTTTATGTTTAGATCCAGCTTCAAAGAATCTTAAATGTTTTGGATATAAATCTTTTCTATATTTCCCTTCACTAGGGAATAACATATTTAATTTATTATATTTTATCTTTTTTTCAAAAGTTTCTAATAATTTAAGATGTTCTATTTGTTCTTGTTTATTTTTCATCTTCTAATAATAAAGGATCTTGATTGATTATCATACCTGATTTTCGTAAAACTTCAGAGGATCTGGCAATTCTATATTTTAGTTCTTCTAAAGAGAGATTATCAAAAACTAAATTATTATTAATTGTAGTATTCCCATTATTATCTTGTGGAGGTTTATATTCCTCTCTATATTTTGCATTAAATAGTAAGGCAAAAGCGGTAGCATTACCTTTTGTTTTTCCAGTAGCAAAATCCATAACAGCTTTTTCATCGTTAGCTTGTGATATTATTTGTGATTGCTGCCATGCATCTTCAAATTCAGGATATTCTTTTCTCCACCTCGCAAATGTATCTGGAGAAATGGGTCGTTTACTTCCTAATCTTTTTCCTAGTTCCCAAAGCATCGCTGATTGATACTGTCCAGGGATTGAAGCAACTTCACAAATACAATCACACATCCAATCAGAATATTTTGTTTTTGGACCAGTTTTAGCCATAATTTATAATTTTTCTAATTTTTTTAAAACTTCATCTACTTTTTGATCTAATGTATCTAAAACATCAGACATTTTATGATCTAAGCGATTTACAGTATCTTCTAAATAATCAATTCTTATAGAATGTTTATTAGAGTTTATTTTTAATTTACTGAGTGATATATCTGATTTCTCAATTTTATTAGATAAATTTTTATAGTGCCATCCTAGAAGATATGTAATGGGGGCAATTAAAGCTAATAATATATTTTTAACTGTGAAATAGTCATTATCCATATTTTCTTCTTATTATTTTAAAATCTATGAGGAGATTCTATCTCCTCCGATCCCTATTACTACCGACCTTTCTCCAGGGAAACTAGTACAATTCTAATTGTAGTATACTCCCATTTCCACAGTACAATCATGGGTCTTATCTTAGACGATAGAGATGTCCGATAAATGTAGACACATTTCAGGATAAGATGAATTCAATCTTAATTCCTTTACTCCTAGTCCTTCTCTATATATTATAGGCCTTTCGGAGATATTAACTCTGATAAGTGAGATCAGTTCTGCTTAGTCGTTGCAGCGGGCACCATCCCTAGTTAATTACCTTACGGCAAGTTTAGGACAACTTCCCCGTTATTCAGTCATTCTGTGTCTACAGTATTATTGTAGACTATATAATCTAAATTGTCAAGCAATATTTAATAAATTCTCTACAAAATTATCAATTTTACAAATATTATTTTCATAATTAATTAATTCAATTTCTATTTTATGAGGATTTATTTTTAATTCCTCTAGAAAATTGATTAAAATCATATTAACATTTAATATATTATCCATTTCATAAATCTTAAAATAACAATCATTATTATTGGAATAATAAAATCCATAAAATAATAAAAATTCATGTAACTTAATTGAAAGATTATTGGTAAATAATGATACCTTGATATTATTCATTTGACTTCTCTAATTGTTTAGCAAAAATTATTCCCACAAAACCCTCTCTAATCTTAATTTCCATCTCTTTGCTTAAGAGCTTCTTCTAAAACATCAACTTGATCTTGAGTCATCCCAGATTTAAATATTTTCTGACGTAAAACAGAGAAAAATCTTTCATCGTTAGCGGGGCCGTATTTAGCCTGAGAATATGCACTCATTGTTTCTTTACCTAAATAACCACCTAATCCAACTGTCACCAGTGTCCAAAGCTCAGGAGGAACTGGGACAGATTCAATAGGTAATCCAAATGGTTTTAAAAAAGCATTCAAGAGAGATACTATGATCCAATTGTACCCTACTATAGCTATACATATCATCATTAAATATGAACGCCATTGAGAAGCAAAACCCCCATTGTTCATTTCTGTAGTTATAACATCTTTTTGAGCTTCTATTACTTTAGATGAAGCTTCATTAAGCGCTTTCTGTAATTCTAATTTAGCTTGATCTTGTTCTGCTTTATCAGGGAATATTTTTTCAATTAATTTACTGAATACTGGTATTAATGCTAATAATGCACCCATTTAAATCTCTCTCTATTTAATATCTTTATAAAAAGATTATATCAATTACTATCAACAGTGTCAATATATTTAAGCAATATTGTATCAAGAGACGGGATACGAGCCTCTAGCTTGTTTAGATTGTTAATGTTTATTATTATTTACTTTATACTGTTTAATGTATATTGATATTAACAATCTAGTAGGGATTATAGCAATCAACTACTACTTAATAAAAGTAAAACATTAGATAACTTATCAGTGCACTTTCCATCCATAGTTAGCATTAGTGCCAGATGCCGCCTCAGTTAAACTGAATTAACTCGTATATCCACTGTTTGAACTGTTAAATTAAGCATAACAGTTAACTGCGTCTCTAAACAGCTTACCTAATGAGTTTCTGTAATTCTGTAATTACCCCTTTCGGGGACGGTAGCTTACAGTGCTACCGGGCTATTTTATTGTTGATTTCTCGATTGAGGAGCTTACTCTCAATACTACAATAGGTCTTAAATAGCCAACCTTTACTATTTCCGATTATTATTTAGAGACGTTAAGGATATTCAGCAAATCATTCGTCTTCCTTCATTGAGAAAGCAAGTTTTCTTAAATCTATTATATCAGAAATCTTTTTGAATTAAAAGAGGGGTACGAATGACCCCTCAAGGCTTTGGGATAAGAACCCTCCTTCATTATCCACTTATTCCCACTAACTTCGTTTTTATAATTATTTTGAGTTAGTTCATCCAACATTTGTATTATAGACTATATGTTTTTATTTGTCAAGTATTTCATTAAAATTTTTTATTTATATAAATATTACTGTTGTGGCAGTATATTAAATAACTTTTATTTGTTTATTTAATACTTTTATTATTATTCAATAATAATTTCTATTATAGCAGTAAATTTTTATAAATATCACTGCGAGGGTTGCGGCTGTCCATAAAGACAAAGAGCCTCCCGAGCGCAACTAAATAATTAAATTATATCATATATTTATATTTTGGCTCAGATATATAAGTAGTTACATACCCACTCCCACTATACCCGTTTATAAAATAGGGTCATGGGGCTTAAATAATTTGGACTTAATACCCCTTAGTATAGTATCTAGTCTTTTTCATTAGTTATTTCTAAATCCTATAAGCCTAGAAGCAACGATCATTATATAGGTAATACCATAGTAGTGGGTTAAATATGATCGTTTAATACTGATAAACCATGGAGCTATTAGATCATAATAAAACTTGGTGCGTTATAACCATGTAATAGATATGGAGTTGGGTACATGAATCCAACTTAATAATAACATCCGAAAATAGATTATGATCTTAACAACATATATTTTATATATTACGATATTAATTGACACAATAATAATTATCATATATAGTAATTATATTAAATGATAAATATTTATAAATATTTCAAAGAATTATGGCTATAGAACTTGCATTCCATTTTATACGAGACTATATTCCATATTAGACGATGCTAAAACATAAGCAGTCTATTTAATAAATATGTATTAAAAACTATTAAGGGGTCTTATATGATAATATTGAAAATATTAGCACTTATTCCAGTGATT